>Ga0302296_1000377_pt1 | contig 37861 bp, 58 predicted proteins | sample III_Fen_N3_1_FD_194546 | JGI IMG/M metagenome (GOLD analysis project Ga0302296, IMG submission 194546) | Peat permafrost microbial communities from Stordalen Mire near Abisko, Sweden - III_Fen_N3_1 | ecosystem: Environmental > Terrestrial > Soil > Wetlands > Permafrost | place: Sweden: Abisko... | reverse complement strand
TCCACCGGAATAGTACATATCGCCATCGCTTTTTTCCACTTCTTTTGATGAAGACGTAGATTGGTGTAATTGGCGTTTCGAATCGTGTAAATTATATCAATCGAATCGTGTAAATTTGCGAAAAATGGAATTTCCACAATTCATATCAATTTCTATATTTTCGGTGCTAATTTGGTGGAGTATGTCCCTTTTTTCGCAAAAATAGGACGCTCAATACGTTCTGGTATTTTTAACAGGGCTTCCCGGTCACTTCATTGAGTTAATGCGGATGCTCGCTTTCACAAAGGCCAACGCTCTAATCGTATTGATAGGAACATCCTTATCTGAGTGGTGTTGGTTATAGCTTACCAGCCTTATAAATCCTTCATTATCGCTCTTCTGTATGTATTTCACTGTTACATACTCCTCCCCGTCAAAATCAACAGAAACAAGGTACATCTCACCCCAAAATATTCCATTGGTCACATCGCGAACCCATTTATAAAGAACAATATCACCACTTTTCAGCAGCGGGTACATGCTATCTCCTACCACATAAATAGCCCCATCACATTTAGGTAAATTGGGTATCTGTATATAATCAACAGGCACTTGCTTCGATGAGTCTTTATACAATGGCACCAACCCAGCTACAGCCTCGAAATCGTACAATGGTATGCGCTGAATCGCTCGCTTATGATCCGTTTTTAAAGGAAATATTCTAATCCCATCATCCTCTATTGTGTCTAAACTTTCATTTCCGGCATAAACTGCGCTATTACCCTTCTTGATCATCGGCTCCCTTCCCATCAACAACCATTCTGCATTCACATTTGCGTATATATCGAGTATTCTATTGAGTATTTTCGATGATGGATCGCTTTGCCTAACTCCCACAATTCCATTAAGTGAGCTGGCTGCAATTCCTAATTTATTTGAAAAGGCCTTTTGACTACCGTTTTCAAAATCATCTATTAAACGCTGGATTCGTTCGTTAATACTCACTTGTGAATTTATTTTGAAAATATTCACGATTGCGCTTTGATGTAATTCACAATTGCGTATATTTGTGTCATATTTGTACACAAAACTAAGGCAAAAAAATGACAACAACATCCAACACGTCAAAAAAAATTAAAACCGTCTATCAGCAGATAGCTGAAAAGTACGGTGTTACTGCCAGATACGTCGGTAAGATTGCCCGATCAGAACGCGAACCAAAACGAAATTCAGGAATTGGTCTTAAAATCAAAGAAGACCTTGAAAAACTAGCATCAACCAATAATTAAATCATATCCTATGAAAACCTTCAGTTACATCCTTGCATCCATCTGGATCATCCTAGCTATCGGCTGTTTTATCGGCGTTCTATTGGGCCACACCCACCAACTGTTTATTTGCGCTATTGCCGCAACAATGGCTTATCTATCGTTGGACGATGCTAAAACCATCGAGCTATGAGAACCCTATCACCTCGCGAAATCACCGAACGCACAGTAGAGGTTTATCCCTTTACAGGCGACTGGAATAAAATCCTTGGTGAACCTGACATCAGGTTCTCAACCCTCATCCGTGGAGAAGCCAAAAGCGGTAAGTCAACTTATGCAGCCCGATTTGCTCAATATATATCGCAGTTTGGCCGCGTACTATATGTCAGCGCTGAGGAACGTCTCAACTCCAAAACCCTCCAGAATCGCATTGCTTATTGCGGTGTAGAGTCAAACAATGTGCGGTTTGTGCACATCAAAGATCACGCTCAGATCGACGCAACTATCCGTACCGGTCATTTCAGGTTTGTCATTATCGACTCAGTGCAGCATGTTCAAATGAGTTACAACGAGTTCGAAGCCATGCGGCACAAATACAAAAAGCGCAAATTATCCTGGCACTTGGTAATGCAAATGGGTGTCGATATCTCCAAATGGAAGCATGAAGTTGACGTGATCGTAGAGTTAAAACAAGGATACGCGCAGGTACATGGCCGTTACAACTCAGCCAACCGCATCCAGGTACTCAAGCAAAACAACCAACAACAATCCCTAAATTTTTAATCATGGATATTTTAACTGAACGTATAAAAACTACTTCGAATAAAAAGGATTTTCAAAGCCCTCAAAAGGAAACAATGTCAGTGTTGGATGAAATAGCAATGGAGCAATTCCATTTGCAACAACCGAATGAAACTGCCGGTACGAACCTCCATCAACCAGCAACTCTATTTCTTGAATATCACCAAGCAATCGGACAGTTGCAGCGGATATTTGCAATGCTGCCAAACGAATTAAAAGAATGTCCTGGCGATTCATCCACTTCTTTTGCTTGCGTTGAGATGGAGATAGCGAAATGTATTTCAGGATCTCTTCCTGATGTTGACGCACAAAAGCGAAGTATTGCTTGTATCCTAACTCTAATACGCGATTATAGAGTTGTTGTAACTGTTCGTGATCAAAATCCCAGCGTATCTCTTCATAGGATCCATTTGATTTTGCAAGATAATTTCCAAGGCTCATGTCTGTGTGGGTTAGTTAATATACTGACTGGATGTTTTCCAGATATCCAAACAAAGCTAATAAGTTTTTAATTATGACAACACCCATAATCATACAGCAAAACGTAACTCACAAAGCAGTTCGTGAGCATGGCCAAATCAGTATTTATCAGAAAGGTTTTGACTATGAAGAAATCACTTTTCCCGACGAGTTTCTATATGCGATCGCGGAAGATATGGAAGATGACCTGTTTGCCATCTTCGAACGCTACGATGAAGACAATCGCATCATGTTAGCCGAATTTAAAGCAGCCCTATCCTAAACGGTTCACGGGGCAGTTCGATTCTGCCCATAGGAACAACTTTTAAACGTCGATATGCCTTACTATCACAATAACATTTTATGCGTTAACCGTGCCGAATTGGCCCAATGCGGAGTTTCACCCGCATACGTCAATCGCGCTCTTAGCGGTCAACGCAACGGTCAGGTATATTGCTGGGAGCATCACAAAGAAGGCCGCAACGTACATCTCCATTACCACTCGCTGAATCCCAAATACCAGGAAACGATTAAAGACGTATTCTGTCAGGGCATGGAGCCTGAAATCTGGCTCAAAAAGCAGGATGGAAAACAAGCCAGGGCCATATTCGAAAACCTGACCGATCAAATTACCTCGATGGTAACGTCCGATCCTGCCGAAATCATATACCTGGCCGAAACAAAAATGTTCACCCCTTCAGAAATTCACCAGATAGCACGAGCAGCTGCATGGCTTCGCTTGATTAACGAAATAGATGTAAAACGCGCTAGAAAAGCCGGTTTTAACAGCATTGTTGACTTTAGGTCACAGGCATTTAAACGGTGTTTAAACGAGCAAACAAGCAATCCGGCACTGGTGAAATTCAGAAAAGGATTGATCACAAACGAGCGGACACTCTATAAAAATGCAGTCGAGTACCGCGAACAGGGTATCAAAGCGCTCATTCATGCCGGTGTTGGAAACGTGAACCGCGAAAGGGCCGATACCCTTGCACACGCCAAATTACTTGAGTTGGCTTCAGCGCAGGTTAAATATTCCTGGGAAGACGTTTCTCTAATGTACAACAACTGGGCGGTCGCTAATGGTAAACAGGAGATCACCACCACAACGGTTAAACATTACTTAAATACCCCGAAAATAAAGAAAGTATGGTTCTATGCCCGTCATGGTAAGCTGGCCGCTGACAACGAAATACAACCGCTCATCAACCGCGATAAACCTTCGTTTCCCGATGCACTTTGGAGCCTCGACGGTACTACCATGCAGCTTTATTACCGCGAAGAAGTAATCACGATCAAAAAGAATGGCGAAAAAGAGGTGAAATGGATCGTAAAGAGCGACCTGTATGCCTATTTCGTTACCGATGCCAATTCAGGAGCCGTTATCGGTTACTCCATAGCCTTTGCCGAAACCTCCGGAATGGTCGATGCTGCCTTACGCAATGCGGTCACTATTTACGGTTACAAGCCTTACCAAATGCAGTACGACAACAGTTCTGCCAACATTTCGGTAGCAGTCCGCAACCTGATGAGCAACATGAGCCGGGTGCATTTCCCGTGCGAACCGTACAAAGGCCGGTCGAAATATGTTGAAGGAATCATTGGTCACTTCCAACAGCGGGTACTGCGCTATTTCGAGCATTTTAAAGGCGGTAATATCACCACTAAAAGCTTGAATTCAAAAGCTAATCCTGAACTCCTGGCTAAGCTCAATAAAAATCCTGAACTATTACCAACACAGGAAATGGTATTGAACGACTTCGAATCAGCAATCAGGAGCTGGAACAATCGCGGCGAAAAACGCGACAATTACGGGCGTTTCGTTGGTACAAGCAAAATAGATAAATACACAACAGTTCAGCACGAAAAACGGCAAAAGGTAAACTATTTCGACCGCATAAGCCTGTTTATGGTTGAGCAACGTTTGCCATACACTTACGAGGCAAACGGCATTGTGATCGAAATCAAAGGCAAAGATCATCACTTCATAGTTCCCGATCCGGATACTGTTGGCGACTTCATTTTCAGTAACGAAAACTTTGGCCGGAAGTTCACCGTCCGGATCGACCGCGACAACCCCGAACTGATTGCACTCTACAGCAACGGCGTGTTTATCGACTTCGCCTACAACAAAGAGAAATATGCCTCGTGTGTGGCCGATATGAAGGATAACCCCGGATCGAACGCCAAACGCATCATGTTCAAGGAAAAACAGGAAATATGGGGCCAGCAATACTCACTCAAAGAGCTTGAAAAACAAATGGCTATCCTGGGCGATCTGAAAGCCACCGGCACCGATGGATTAGGCTGGTGGGATAGCTCGAAGATCATCACCAACGCCCGTGAATCGGTTGCTGAAGATGTGGCAAACGGCATAAGCGATGGCCTTACTGACAGACAAAAAAGAATCCTAAAAATAGGGCAATAAACACTTAACAATCAATTCTATGAAAGATTACTCAATCGAACAAAAAAAGCAACTACGCGACCGCATTGTAGCCATGCAGGAAGCTTCCGGCCTTTCAGCCAACATCTTTGCAACAACGCGTCTGGGGTTCTCAAACGGCTCAAAGTTCAGCCACATTCGTAACAATTGGGATCAGCCCGGAATGGTTGGTAACGATACCTGGGAAGCTATTGAAAGACTGATCGAAAAGTCTGAAGGCTACCGTGGTGTAATTACTGAAAACCTGAAAAAGGTATGGAACACCTGCGAACGTGCTTACGCGCTGAAGAAAGCGATGCCTATCATTGGTGAAGGCGGCTATGGGAAAACGTTTTCACTCCAAAAATACAAGGAACACAACGAGAAAAACAGGAGGTTCAAAGTAATCATTTTCGATGCTTCGGAAACAAAAACACAAAAACAACTCATCGTTGGATTGCTGTGGGCGCTCGATTCTTACCGTCCCGGAACAATCTCCGATCAAATTCGTCACCTGCGCGAATCTGCCATGAAACGCGGCGACTTCCTGTTAGGCATCGACGAAGCCAGCAGCCTGAAAGATCATCATGTAGTTATCCTGAAGGATGTAATCACCGCATTAAAAGACATTTGCGGCATCGTAATCACCGGTACACCTTACTTCATCAATAACCTCAATAACGGATCATTACGCAACCGGCACCTGTTCAGCGAAACCCGCGACCGGCTTTTCCTTTTGCCCGAAATACTCGACCAACCAACCGAAGCTGAAGCATTGGCCATATTCGAGGCCAATGGCATCACCGCTAAAGAAGATCTCGACATTGTAATGGGCCGCGAAAAGCAATTCCTATCACACTCCTGGCTCGCAAAACGCACCTTCCGTGGTATCCGCGATTGTATCGATACAATTCGCATGGCCGAACTACCAACCATCGACTTTAACAACATACAACTATGAAAAAGAAATCCTATTCAACCACTACCACAGCCGTTTGCTCCGATTGTAACGGCGAAGGTAGCATCGTAATCAAAGGCGAACACCAGGGCCACGGCCATTATGCCAACGACACAACCGAAACCTGTGAAACCTGCCAAGGCTCCGGTTTGGTAACAATCGAAAAACAAACAGTGATCACCATTACCGCAAAGCATCTTCAATTTAAATAGCATTTAAACACTTAATTTTTTAAACATCATGGCAAAAACACGAGAAAAAAAAGTAGTTCCTAGTGGCATCAGTTCCGAAGAAATGGAAACCGCATTCACTGAATTTGCAACCTGCGACGCGAAGCTCCAGAAGATTAACGCCACAATGGATGTCGAAATTACCAACATCCGCAAAAAGTACACCGATCCGATCACCGAATTGACTGAGCGTAAAGTCAAAGCCTTCGACATTATCCAGGCATTCGCGCTGGCCAACAAGGAAGATCTCTTTAGCAAAAAGAAATCAATGGACACCGTTCACGGAACCTTCGGATTTCGCACCGGCACACCCAAATTAAAGCTCCTGAAGGGCTTTACCTGGGGCGCAGTTACCAACATGCTCAAGGAATTACTTCCGGCTTATGTCCGCGTTTCTGAAGAACCTGCAAAAGACAAATTGCTGGCCGATCGCGACATGGAGGAAGTTGCACAATACCTGCCAAAAGTAGGTATTGCAGTGATCCAGGAAGAAACATTTTTCGTGGAACCTAAAAAAGAAGGCGAATAATGGGCTACAGGCTGAAATACACCTATTCTCCTAGTGGTCACCTTTGGGTAGTGCGCCGCTGGGAGTATTACAGAAACGGTGCCTCCGGAACAAAGGTCAGCGAACACAGCACGCTCGACGAGGCCAAAACCGAAGCCAACCGCCTGAACGCTGAAGACACCACTCATCCGATGACTTCAAGTTCATCGGATGAGTAACACAAAACAACCCATTTCACGGGGTTTGTCGTGTACGAGTAAATGAGTTAAGCCCCGGAGTTGATTGATTGACCGGGGCTTAAATGCCGGATTAGCTCAGTTGGTAGAGCGGTAGGCCGCCGGAGTGTTTTCCCGGAGTTGGCTTGCAAACAGGAGTTCGATTCTCCTACCCGGCTCAATGGCAACAATGCCAGAATTTTAAAAACAATAAAATGGAAAAAGTAAGAGCAAAATTTCAATGTACTGATGTTGGGGATCAACCTGACTTGCAACAGAAGTTAGTGGATTTCGCAGTTGTAACTGACGGAAGCGAAGAAAACAAATCATTTGCGAATGTCACTCCTTGTGGTGGAGCTTTTCTAAACATCAGCTACGAAACTCCGGCTTCTAACTTCTTTGAAGTTGGTAAAGAGTATTACCTCGATTTCACTAAAGTAGAAAACTAACCAGTACGGGTAGCCCTTTGTGGCTACCCTTTAAACCCACTTATCATGATCATCGACAAACAAAAAATGCAAATGATGGGCGACATACTTACCGCCCTATTGAAAGGCAAAGCTTTTGCTCTCCTGGTATTCGACTTTGGCGACTCACCACGCGCAGCAAACTACATCTCAAACGCCAGGCGTGAGGATATGGATAAAGCACTACAGGAAACCCTGACGCGCTGGAAACAACACAAAGATTTCCCAACTCCCAGCGCAAATTAAACCCTTTAAAACCCACAAATGACAAAACAAGATTGGGACATAATCAAAGAAAAATGGTCAGACCCTTATGGCCTGATAAAGCTGAATTGCGATGGCTACGAAGTTTCACTGCAAGCCGTAATTCACAAGCTAAAAATCATGCACGTTGTCTGGGTCAATGGATATTTGAAAGGCGCGTGGATGAATGGCGAATGTGAGGAAGGTCGCCGTTTTTATCGTTGCAAGGAGTCATTTATTTATAAAGCAAAAGAAAGGGCTAACGCTAAAAAACACCTGGGCAAAGCAGCCTACAAACGCTACAATTATGACGGAAAGTTCAAATCATATTACATGGATTGGACATCATTTGCAGCCTTTAAAAAGCACATAATAGCCAACAACAAAGAGATAACCTTCATTCAAAAAGAATCGCTCGACTTCGGGCAGTAAAATATAAAGGAACCGGCCTGTGATCCGGGCGCTGCTGGCAGAGGAAACCAGGACGCTACCAATTCGGCTGTAAGAGAATTGGAGCCCGCCGTGAGCGAGTCGCGGTAACCTGAACGGTTCACAGCCCAGGTTCGATTCCTGGGCAGGGACAACTTTAAAATCAAACCATGATACTAGCCGAAGGAATGGTTATAAAAACCAATTACAGCGATCGAATTTATAAGATAATGGTAATACGAAAGGGTTGTACGTGTACAAGATATACGGATCAAATAAATGGCATAAACACCCCTTCAGAGGCTCACAATCACATCGTTTGCCAAGATCAGGATGGTAGTCGGGATTCGGCTTATCTAAGTGGCTATCGTGATGACGGAACCAGTGTTTGGACCGATGATAAAATCCAGATTTTAAACACAAATCAATGTCAATTATCACTTTTTTAAAATCATACAATCATGAACGAACTCATTCAAAAAGCAATCAAAATGCGCGACCTTCAGAAACGGTACTTCAAAGGCGAACGCGATCACCTCACCCTACGTGCCGCCAAAGTTGCCGAAAAAGAATTCGATGCACTCCTTGAACCCTACATCACCGACCCACAAAACCGGGTAAAATCAAAGGCCGATGCCAAACAAACAGATTTATTCACCGCCCGATAATGTACGGGCGGCCCTCTGTGGCCGTCCCTAATTCCTATCAAAATGAAAAACACAATAAAAGCTCTCATCCTCGCCTTTATCCTGGCAACACTGCTATCCTCATGCGAATCACAACGCCATTTGGTACGTGTCGCCCAGCAAGAGCAACAGTACGAGCATAGCCGCCCCGCCTGTCATGATCCCGGGCGCATGTACCGCAACTGGAACAACCGTCCACACCGCAAAACCCGCATCCCAATCCTTAACATTTACATCTACTAAAATGGAAGCAAATAAAACCTACGACATCATTGAACTACAGAAAATGGAAGTTCCCGAGCTGATCAAACTGGCCAAAACATTCGGCTTAATTGCCCACCTATGGCCAAAGCAAACCATCATCTATTCAATCCTTAACGAACAAAGCAAACAGCTCTAAAAAGCACAAAACAAAGTACTTATAACCGGATTGTATGGCTGTAGTTGTCATCCCTTCGACTCCTGGGACGAATGTAAAGCCATGCACAATCAAAAATTCAAAGTAGGCGACAAAGTTAAGAACCGCCATACTGGTTCTGAAGGCGATATTTTTGAAATACATCCTGAAAAAGGATTTGTAACAGTTAAATACGGCGAACTCCCATGCGATCAGCATTTAGAACATGTCGCCACTTTAATAGTAAATCGTAAATAACAAAATTGTAAATCAACCATCATGACCAACGAGCAAACCCTAAAAACGAAGCGCCAGTACTACCACCAGTTGTTAATCGCAGCCGGTGAGGCACAATATAAAGACGTGATCGTAAGCTCCCGGTTCGATGTCAACAGTACTACCGAACTCACCGAAGAATGGCAATTAGACGAACTTATCAACGACGTTAAACACCGCATGTATAATAAAAAACGTCCGGGACCAAATGTCGATGACGATAGAAAAATAAAGACCTGGCGCAATCGCTGCCTGTTGGTACTCAGCCAGCGCGGTATTACTGCCACACCTAAAGACTGGAGTACAATTAACCACGAACTGGCCAAGAAACAATACCAGTGGATCACGTCACCCGCCCAGCTCCAAAAAGGCTTCGTAAACCAAAAAGGTTTATATGCCTTCAGTACCGTTGCCGACTTGAAGAAACTATTTAACCAGCTTTCGGCCATCTGCGATAACGAGAAGATCCGCGCCACGAAAGAACGAGATTTGGCACATAAAAACTGATTATATCAATCAGATGGCTTATATTTGACCATAAACTTTTTAAACTAATTGATATGAAAAAATTCTTTAAAATCATCGGAATTGTGTTTTTGGTTATTTTATTTCTTGGTTTCCTGGGTTCGTTGTTCGATGACAAGCAATCAACAACAAAATCAATTAATGGTGCAGAAACAACAGAAAATGCGGCTCCAGTAGCTACATCAAAGCCCAAAATTGAAATTTTGAGTACTAACGACAAAGCCGATCAATTCATGTCATCGGTTTATATCGAAGTGAGAAACAACTCAAACAAAACCGCCGCTTATGCCGATTTCAAATCTTACTATCTTGATGCAAACGGGGCTGTCATTGCCTCTGGCCTTGGAAATCTAAGCGATTTTGGCCCAGGAGAAACAAAAACAGTTCAAATTATAACTACCGATAACCTTGATGCTGCTAAAAAATATCGCGTCGAAATCAATAACGTGATGTGGCAATAATATGAAAACGGATTTATTAGACTTATACATCGAATACAATAAAGTGTACGATAAGTATATAAATCGGCTAATGAAGCTATCAAACAAAAAATTGATTGAATCAACAAAACAAGAATTCGAGCAAACAGCAAACGATTACATCAACAAGCTCACGGATAACGATTTTTACATTGATAACATTCGAAAAAATATTTCTACCATCAATGAAAATTTCTAAAAAAGTGACACAAATCTAAATTCTTTATTACATTTGCCCTCGACTGTTACTCATATAACGGGGGCAAAAGTCCCGTAAATCTTATTTTTAAAGGCAAAATACAGCCAATGGAGGGCCGATACCGTAAGGTCGGCGACTTACCAAGCCCCGCTTGTGAGTGACAGTCACCTCCATTGGCCTTGTTATTTTATAAACCGTTTAATTCTTTAAACATGACTGTCAAGAAGAATGAAGCTGGCAACTTATTGCCAAACCACGGCGAAACTATGAGTAGCCGGGAAATTGCCGAAATTACCGGCAAGAATCACAAAGATGTAATGAGAGCCATCAGAACGATGGAAACAGCCTGGGAAAATTACACTGGGCGCAAATTTGCGCTCAGTGAGTACACCGATGGAAGTGGGCGCAAACTTCCTCAAATTGATTTAACAAAAACAGAGTGTCTTTATGTATCAACCAAGTTCAACGACGAGGCGCGTGCCAAACTCGTTATCCGTTGGGAACAGCTCGAAACGCACAACGCCAGCCAGCTCGACCAACTTACCACCGCCATGATCAGGCTTACCGAAACATTTACCGGCATCACCAATGTCATCAGCGAGCGCCTCACCCGCCTCGAGAACCAGGCGCTGCCGGCTGCCGGACCCATCAAAATCACCCAGCCCGAAGGCAAACCCGACTACATCGACGTGCGCCTTCAGGAGTACGACTTTGTCAAGGTCAATCATTTCAACATCCGCCGCATTGTGGTCGACGAAGTGGTTTATTACTCAATCAACGATTTCTGCCATGCCATACAGGCCAATACCAGCGCTTACCAAATAGCAGGCAAGTTAAACAAGCAACGCCCAACAGCCTTTAAAATCTGGATATTTGGCAACACACACCCGGCATGGTTCACCACCAAAAACGGCATCAGGCTAATCGTTAGCGGTAGCCGTACCCTGCGCGACGATCACAACATTAAACTTGAGCTAAGGAGGGCTTTGTCATAATGAATCAAATTGGTTTCAAGTTGCCTAACCAGAATAATGGTGAAGCAGTAATTATCCACGAGCCTGTTGTTGACGAACCAACCAACAAACAGTTATCCGACCTGATACGTATCTGCTACGAGTATGCAAATACCTGCAACTACCCATTAATAGAAGGCGAAAACCGCGACCGCTGGTTGATAGAACGTCTAAAAAAATACCGGGTGAAATACCTGGAGGATATTTAACCAGAAAAGCCCTGCAATGCGGGGCTTTTTCTTTAAGCCTCCCCTTGTGGGGGAGGTTTGGAGGGGGCTTCAATTCCTCTTTTGCCCCTGAAACGGCAGGGGCGACTGCTTAAACTTTCTCATATATAAATTAAAAAATGTGTATTTTTGTGGCCTCACATACATACAAAAATGCGGATTAACGCAACCGAAACCCATTGGCCTCCGGTTGTGCGCTAATCCGCATGTTTGTTAGTATGTATGTGAGAAATTCTACTAACAGCCGGGGGCTTTAATAAGCCCTCCGGTAATCCACTTACTTAAAATTCACTTATTTCATCAGCATTCAATACCTCAATCGTTTCGCCGGTCACATCCTCGTGATTGGTAACTATCGAAGTTCCTTTTTCTATGAATACCCCGTCTATCACGTCTCCAAATTGATCAAGGTAGAGTAGATAATTGTCGTTTCCGTCTATTACTCTCATTGCGTAACAGGTGTTAATTGTAATTCGATGATTTTAGCCTCACATTCAGCCATCGTTGCGCCAACAAACAACGTGAGACCAACATCATTGTAATTACTTACAATGGTTGTTCCTACTGCTACCTCCATAATCTCCGATTGTTGAAACTTAGAAAACGGGTCGTAAACGAATAAAAAACAAGGTGCTGATATTATTGTCATAACTTTAATTTTAAGATGTTCTAATTAATACTGTTGCCGTCTTGGATGCTGTAGTATAATATCCTACCAAACGAACTAAATCTGCGTTAGATGCCCCCCCCGTAGGAATACCCATATTTGCTCCTGAAAGTGTAAAAGTACAATTTGCAGTAGGTGCATTGGTTTGATACCAGTCTGCAGCTGCTTTAAGTAGCTTGTCAATATTTGCGGTTGGGAATATTACATTCTGAGAACCGACATTAAATGCCGTCATCGCTTTTCTAAACACAGTTGTATTTGAATCAGACATTCTACAACCGAAGACTTGATATTTTAACGAATTTGTGGAGGCGCTTATTTGTGGCAGTGACCCCGTTAGATATGTTGCCTGACAGTAAATATAGGTTGCAGTTGACGGTATAACCCAGCCGGAAATATCACCCGAAACATTAGTCGTATGTACATATAAGAAATTTAAAACAGGTGGCAGTATCCAGCCAGAAATATCACCTGAAACAGCGGTTGAATTTATATAAAAATCTGTAAGCGTTGCAGGAAGTACCCAGCCAGAAATATCACCTGAAACATTCGATGAAGTAAAGCTGAAATATGTCAAAGCTGAAGGCAAAATCCAATTTCCGATATTGCCGTAGTTTTTATATTGCAAAGGAATGGCAAAGTAAGTTATAGAATTCGTGTCACCAGTTAACCAAATATTATACTGACCTGGTATTGAATAGTTTTTTGTAATAGTAGCATTATTACCAGAATATGCCTGGCTTGTACCGTCGCCCCAGTGTGCCGTGACCGATTTTCCAGGGGCAATATTTAACTGACCGAAAACAACCGGCGTTAATGTCGATTGATTCGTTTTCCAACAGAGTGGGGTTTTCAAAGCAGTGGCAGCCACAAAATCAGTAATTTCTGATCCTTTTTTTGCCCGGATTCGATATACTACTGAAGCGTTCTGTTTGCAAGTTAAGTCCTGGTATGAGATTGCCCCTGCGATGGTAGTCCCGAGTAATACTTCAGCAGCTCCATTTGTAGCTGAATATACCTCGTATTGCGCCGCGCCGGCATTGGTATCAGTCCAATTGAGCTGCCCTAAAATTGTATCAACGGTAAACGCTGAAATAAAGTTAGTAGGAATTTCTAAAACATCAATCACGGTAATTTCAAAAGCCTTTTCAAAGTATTTACCGCCCTGATCTGTTGACCTTACCCTTACCGAATAACTTGATTTAGTTTCAAAGTCAAAGGAAATACCAGCCTTTAAATTCGATCCTTCAATCACAAATGAATCATTATCGGTTGATCCATCACCTGAAATAAGAGTGTAAGTAAAGGTATCGCTCAAATCCTGATCAGTAGTTGTAAGTTCACCTATAGTAGCTCCAATTTCATTATTTTCAGCAATAGCAGAGGCAGATAATGAAATATTGGTCGGATCGTGGTTTAGGTTCAACGGCGTTCCAAAATCAACCTCAGCAACATCCACACCCCCCAGTTTTGCCGCTCTCTCATTCAAATTGCAATCCATAACCTTACGTTAAAACATTACAACTTACCGGCTCATCCGTACTCACTACCCGTATCCATTGCCCTTTCAAGGCATTTGTCACATTAAATTCATCCAAGCCATTTACGGCCAGCTCAAAGTTCGGTACCGGGCTAAAATCCTTTGCATTCACGGCACGCTCTACTGTTATAGTAGCCGCAACTGCTGTCTTAATTTGCACGGCTGCTGCCGTTCCTTCAATCTGTACTCCCGGGCTTACATACTTTTCACCCACCAGGGTAAAATCCGTTGTTTTAAATACTTTTAGGCTCATCGCTTATTATTTTATGTTGTTATAATTGTTACTGTATTATTCGCTTGCAATTGGGCAATATCACCATCAGGGGTACCACTATTGCAGGTCATCAAGGTGGCTGGAATTGTTAATGAAATTGTTTTTCCGGTGATATTAAAAAAGGTGTAATCATTTCCAGGCGTGCCACCTAAATTAATGCACGAAGGGATTGAAACTGATGTTACTGAAGTGCATGAAGATAATAATTCACTACCTACATCAGTGAGTGAAGGCAACGAAACAGTTGTTAGTGAAGTACATGTATCAAAAAGCTGCATGTCTGCATTTACCAATGCAGGTAATGATATTGATACCAACGAAGTACATTCGGTAAAACAAGCTTGTCCGGCAGAATTAAGAGCAGGTAATGAAATCGAAGTTAAGGCATTACAATAGCCAAAACAAGCTTGTCCGGCAGAATTAAGAGTAGGTAATGAAATCGAAGTTAAGGCTTCACAATGAGCAAAACTATTATTACCAGCAACTGTTAAAGCTGGTAATGAAATAGCAGTTAATGACGTGCAAGCTGAAAATAGTTCATTTTCAGAAGTCTCAAGTAATGGTAATGAAACTGATAATAAATCAGCACAACCATAAAAACAACTAGCGCCCGCTGAAGTTAAATTAGGGAAAGACACTGAAATTATTGCCGATTGACGAAATGATCCAAATCCGCATAATTGTAACATCGGTAATATGACCGAGGTCAATGATGTACAATGCCAAAAGCAGTCATCTAATACTCCTACAATACAGCCTATCGTATCTTCAATAGATAGAAGGTTAGCATTATTCTGAAATAAAGCCTCTTTCAGGGAGATTTCACCTTCACCACCAATTAAAGTTACAGTATTGTCGGTAACTACAACCGAACTAAATGGGGTAATATATTCTGGAAGATCAAAAAACGTATTCCAATCAGAAACTGAATTAACGTCCAATACCGGCACATTGGCAATATCATTCCAGGTTAGTTTTAATCCTTTAACCGGTTCTATTTTCGACTTAATTAACCCTTTCACAACATTCACCGTATTACCTTCTAAATCGATAAAAGTGCCGGTAAAACCAATGCTATTGGCTTTTATCACAGCACCCGTCTCTGGAGTATTGCTGATATCCCATTCAACATGATCCGTGTCAGTAAAGTTGCCTGGCGAAACTACCGAAGGTTTGTTCTTAATAAAATCCTTTTCAGTGGCAGTTGCTTGGTTCCAATCGCTTTGTACCTGTGCAGCCGGTATCGTAGGCTTATTCTTAATGAAATCCTTTGCAGTATCAGTTGCCTGATTCCAATCACTTTGCACCTGTGCAGCGGGTATGGTAGGTTTATTCTTTATAAAATCCTTTGCGGTATCAGTTTCCTGGTTCCAGTCACTTTGTACCTGTGCAGCCGGTATTGTGGGCTTATTCTTAATAAAGTCCTTTTCAGTGTTGGTTGCCTGGTTCCAGTCGCTCTGTACCTGTGCAGCCGGTATCGTAGGCTTATTCTTAATGAAATCCTTTGCAGTATCAGTTGCCTGGTTCCAATCGCTTTGTACCTGTGCAGCCGGTATCGTAGGCTTATTCTTAATGAAATCCTTTGCAGTATCAGTTGCCTGGTTCCAGTCGCTCTGTACCTGTGGCAACACCTCATCCTTATGCCAAAAACTATCCCACGTATCCCAATACTGCGCCTGGGTTGGTTTTAAACGAGTTCTAAACCAGTTCTTAATCTGTGCTAAACTTACCTTTGCCATCTTTTTTATATTTACTATTTATTCATTTACTATTTACTATTTCCGGTCTCCACAATCGAAGCATCAAATCGTAAATAGTAAATTGTCAAATTGTCAATCAAACAATAGGGCATGCTACCAAATTTTCCCGATACGCTTCCTTTCCAGCCACCGTCACCGCATCAATATCAAGCCCAAACTCAAGCCCTTCCACATAATTTTTAAAACTGCCTAGCCGTATATTAAACGCCGATTGCTGCAAATTAGCTAACTGTCCCAATGTTATAGCCGGATAGGTAGTTCCGTTGTTAGCAAACTCATTTCTTCCGTTGTAGGTCTTAGGGTAGCCGGTTGCCGGCTCACCATTAACTGTTTTCTTCACAATCAGCGTCAAGCTGCGCTCAAATCCCGTATTAGCCATATCAATATCAGTTAATTATTCCATAATCGTAAAATTCATCGGTCACCGGATCGACCACCAAATAATCAAGGTAGTACGATGCGCCAGTCTGTGTATATATCCCTACACCAGTTTCTCCACGTTGGTTCCCGGCTTCAATTGACAAATAAAATGATCCCGCTTCAAAATGCGAGCCGCCTGGCGCGATACCGTAAATCATTCCGGTAATGTTCAGTGTCGAGTGTACAGGCCTCGATGCAGTTGCAACCAGTCCAAAGTTCGATCCCTCTAAATCGTAGGAAAAACCTATTGTCACAACTCTATCAATCTCGCACACGTAGTCAACAAACTCAACCGTAGTCGCTTCATCATAATTCTCGCACGTCCAATTAGCAAACTCGCAGGCAAATTCAATCTCCGAACTCTCAAAAACATACGATTTACCGGCCAACTTATAGCTATCTATAAGTTTCCTGATACGCGCTTCATCAACCAATCCCTGCACCGAAACTAAAAAATCTGTCGGTTTTCCGTCCAGTTCCCCAATAGTGGCAACAGTGCCAAATTCACGGCTGATATGATGCACAAGCGATATCACCGAAGCGTTCGCATTTGCCTTATACCTTGCATTTTCATACCAGGCTAAAAAAGCCGTGTGCATCGTAGCCAATGGCTTAACCAGCATTTTCAAAAGCTCAATAAGTACTGCCCGCCTCAAAAAGGTAGGTAACATCAATTGAACCAATTTTTCGTAATCAAATATCATAACCAGGTGTGTAGGTTACAGTTATTGCCAAACTCTTAAAAAATCCCGAGGGCGACTCAAAACTTCTTGTCGCGTTCAGCACTCCATTCAGTAAAACATTACCCAATTCTATATCAATAACTCCACTGGCCATCTGTATGGCATCTATCAGTTTAGTCCGGCTAAACGATCCGCCATACTTAATGCCATCCAGAAATGCCTCGATAGCCTCATTAACAGGCTTACCACTACTACCAAGCCTATCACCCTGTAAAGTCAGCAATTGCGGGTTATATACACATACCAGCTCAAGCGATATATTATCCGGAGGAAGAGATATAAATTCAAAGTGAGTCCCAGCCGCCCCAATCTGCTGCATATAGGCCGTAAATGCCGCCATTTCATCTTCTATAAGCGCCTCTTTAGCCGCCTTTGTCGAAAATACCTGGAGTGTGGTTACACCTTCCACCTCGCGCTGACGGATGGCCACAAACTTTACAATCCGCTTTGCTTCATCAATCACTGGGTAGCTGAATTTATAATTAGTATCAAAAGCCAGCCAGTCACCCAGCTGAAAACTAAGAGCCTTGTTATAATACCAGGAAATTGAGTATGGATATTCAGAAGCAATCTGGCTTTCAAGTTCAGTCTCTTTTTGCGATACTATTACCTCCAGCAACCAGATGGCCGTCGCAACAATATAAATGATGATCGACTCAAGCGAAACCTTGCTAAACTGATCATCAAACAACTTCGTTTCATCAAGCCCGTAAGCCTCCTGAAGAACCTCATTCGCCACAAAGTCCGCTTTAATTCCCTGGTTAATTTGATCCAATGTCCGCATAATGTTCTTATAAAGCCCCTCCCAAACCCTCCCCGAAATGGAGGGCTTAAAAAGCGGCACCGTTGTCAATAAATTATTACTCTCATTTCTTCATTCTTTAAGCCTCCCCTTGTGGGGGAGGTTTGGAGGGGGCTTATCGTTAAGTCACAATATTATCAACCTCCACTGCCATGTAGTCAATCCCGTCATCAGTAAATTTACCGCCACCGCCACCATCTCCAGCAAAAATGCCGGTGGCAGGCATTAAACCACGTGTTTTATAAAAATCAACAACTGGCATATTTTTAACCGCCGGTATTTTCAGCAATTGTCCAGGCTCCAGCGTCGCAGTAATTTCCAAGCCATTCAAATCAGCAAGGTCAAAAACAGCCTCTATACTGCCACATTCCTGGATAGAAATGTCAAACAACGATTGATTAAATGAAACCCTGACATACCCATTCATCGAATTATCCCGTTTTTGCCGTTTAAATACCGTTTAAATTACAACCAATCCCCAAAGGCGGCTAATTATACCTTTGTTATTCGTAGCGGCCAAATAAGCCGCTGTATCAATTCAATTACTTTTGCTCAAAAACGGTATTTCAATTACCTTTTTTTTGTTCAGCCAATACACAACACCAGCCACAACCAATAGTGCAATCCCAATAATAAGATTCCACGGCGTTGCCGGTTTCGATTTTTCTGTCGATTTGTTTTCAATGCTGGTATTATTGTTTGTCCTGGCATTCGTATCAAGTTGCTTTTCGTTGCTTGAGTTAGTTTTGCCTTTATCAACCTCTCGTTTTTTTGTTGAAGTGGTAGTAATTGATTTAATAGCTCCTTTCTTATCACCCGATTGAGCTTGTGGAACGTTTTTAGCATCGTTTACCTCCGGTGTTTTAGTATCGTTTGCCTGCGGTGTTCGATCTCCTGTCATCGGTATTTCATCAGGCGGATAATACTCAATTTCTATTTTTGTAGTCTCCAGATCAGAAGCATAATCGTTTTGAATATTGGTATTACCGAGTTCTTTAAGCTTCTGGTTTAATTCGGTATTATTCGACTGTTTTAACGAAGTGTCAGTCATTTTCTTGGTCGTTTTGCAGCCGGTAAGTATTACCAGGGCAATCACTAAAATTCTAAGCAACTTTTCCATTTATTTCATCTTTAATTTGTTCAACAATTTTTTCCAAATTATCATGAGTGATCTTGTCAAGCATCTTCAATATTTTATTGCTGGCACATGTCAATTTATTCACCTCTTTTCGCAGTTCATCAACCTGTTTAGCAACTTCTGTGTATCGTTGAGCAATTTCAGAATACTTGCAGCCCGATTGCTGGAGTTCCTCTTTCAACTGAACCGCCATTTCGCGCCAAATTTTTATCGCTTTATCAACATTGTCCAATTCAGTCGATTCCGCACTAGCCTTTGCGCCTTCAGCTTCAGCATTTGCTTTATTCTTCAGTGCTTTCACTGTAAAAAACTGGAAAAGCATACCACCGCCCAGCAGGGCGTTCATTGCGATTGATAGTGTGCTAAATAAATCCATGACTATTTTATTACTTGTTTAGCCACTGCCAGGTATTTCTGTCGATCAGCGAGGCCATTTGTGCCGCCGTTGATCTTTCGGGTAACCCCAATCACATCATCCACATCAGCCAGTTGGTTGATGTTTTTGCTTTGCCAGTAAAATGCTGCTGATCGCACTGCATAGTCAGGAATAGCCAGAACCGAAGGATCAGTCAATAACCGTTCATCACCAAAAAGATGAATCGATACTGCACGGTAATTCACCCTGCCGGTTGTTTGAAAAATGCCACGACCTTTAAATTTCACACCGTCGCCCTGGATAATATTGCCCAGGTCTTTTCTACCTTCATAAGCCGCGCCTGATGCTAATTCAGTTAAAAACTGAAACGATCCGGTCTCATGTGCACCCTGCGATATAAAATGCTGAAGCCGCAACGGCGTTGTAATACCGTATAGCGGTAAATACTTGTTTAACGGATCAATAAAAGCCTGAAGCTTCATGGTCGATTGCGTAGGACAGATTGCCTTGAGTTGTAAAATAGTTAGGTTCATTGTTCTGTTGTATTTATAGTTAATGATATCCGTTGTTTATAATTCTGGTAATTGATTCCTGCCCTGGTTAAATGCTGCCTGATCCGCTGATCAATTTCGCTCTGACTAAATTTGCCGCGCATAAACCTGGTGAGCCCGGCACCAATCAGAGGATCTTCTTTCAATTCGCCCTGCTGCATTTTCAGCGCTATGGCTGCACACTGATCGGTAGTATCGCCAATCACCAGTCCACCGGTTATCAAGCCGTTCCCGGAACGCCTTACGTTCACCAGCAATCCAAAATCATTATCAGTCAATATTCCTATCATCACTAAATATTTACTATTTACCGTCATCCCGAACTTGTTTCGGGATCTCAATCCTTTAATATTTGCTTCATCCTCGTTTTAATGGCTTCAAGTGCCGGTACATTTGGCGACGTTCCCTGAACCACAACTATTTTTTGAATTTCAGAAATCAAATCCGACAATGCTGTTACTAAATTCTCAGATCCGCGCTCAATCACGCAACCATCTTCTTTCACAGCCAACTTAGTTTCACCTGCATTTAGGTAAATTTCTTCAGCTTCATCGGCAAACAGCAAAAAGGCCGTAGCTTCGTCACCTTCCACAATGGCAATCAGGCAATCAGTGCCAACTACAGGCTTAACCGCCGTTGTGCCAACTCCCAGCAAAACATCAAAGAACTCCAATCCATCACCATCCACCGCCGTCATTGTTTGCGCATCCCAGTCAACTTCAGTCGCCGAAACCCAACGCAAAGTGGCTTTCATGCTTCCGTTTAAATGGCCTTTAAACAGCTGGCTAAACCGGTCCAATTCGTTTTTAAGTGTCATAATGCTTTCAATCCTAGTTTGCAAACCTGTCTGTATCCTTGTGGAGCAAAAGTTTTCGTTACCGCATCGATGTAGTAAACCCCTTTTCTTTCAGGGTATAGTTCACTTTTCAAATCAACTCGGTAACCATGCTGCACGCGGGGAATTCCAAAGAGAGTCAAATCACCGTCCAGCCCTGGTTGTTTCGATAAATCATACAGGCGCTGCGCTTCTTTCCTCATTTCTTCCTCACTCATGTCAATGCCTGCTATTTCCCGTACAATTCGTCGCCCTCCCGGATTGTCGCCAACCTCTACATGGCGCTTTGTTCCTTTCTTCCTGATCAAAGTCATTATCACCAATGTCTTTTCAATCTCACGTTGTTTCAGGCTTTCGGCTGCCGTGCGTTCAATCAGTATTTTAATAGGCTCCACATCGCTTTTACTCGTGCCGAAAGCGTGTAACTCTTTGCCTTCAAACCAGCAATAAATACCTTGCTTTTGTAGTACATCCATTATCTCCCCAGCCGTCATTTTCGAAAACCGTACATTGCCAATCCTCAAATCATCGCAAACAATAGTATATCCTGGAGCAATCTCGTTTAACAATTGTTTCAGGGTACAATTCTGTTTGCTTATGCTTAAAGTCAATCGCTTCAGTTTGTACATTTCGTCCTCGCAGGTAATTACCAAAGGAATCCCGGTTGGAGCCTTTTTAATGTATCCCTGGAACTCGAGCGACAAATTACCATCGTAGCCTAACCATATTTCAACCGGATCTCCTTCCCGGAACCATTCACTTACTTTCATCCGGTCAAAGTCTTTTACATTACGCGGTATGGTTATTTCAGCGGTATCTGTCAAACTTCTCCAGCTGCTTTCAATCTTGCATTCGCTAAACCTACGGATCAGGAACCCCTGGCGGCCTTCATTCGCCGGGAATCTAATTTCACCATATAAAGCGTAAGTACTCATGCCGTTTCAGTTAATAAAAAATCACCATCACTCACAGCCTCAATGCTGTATTGCATCATATTTGGTTTACCCTGAACAGGCGAAAACTTCAGGCTTTCGGTAACTATTCTTGATATATGGCGCTGTTCAAACAACTGGCCTACAACTTCAATGCTCCCGGCAATTTCGTGAAACAATTGTATGGCTTCCATTTGCTCCCAAACCGTTTGTTGCGTAAACGGATTCAAGTTATCCGGGAGGATTATCCCGGAAATCGAAATACTCCAGTCATCCATGCCATAAATCTCTTTAACCGAACCAATACCTCCGGTTGTGGGCGTTTTGGTAACCACTTTAGGGCGCGAAAATTCGACCAACGTAGCCAATGGCATTAACAATTCTCTCATTTCAACATCCTGTAGGGTTCCACGGTAATCCCATACTTTATAAGCTGCGCCTTTTAATATAAAAGTGCCGAATGTTTTTTGGCCAAACCGTACCGGGGCGTTATCATAGTCAACATCCCGGTTCAAAACTTCCACACCACTAAAAGCCTGTGCCAATCCATTTGGCGACGTTCCTTCCTTCACATCGGTATAGGGAGGGGCTTTATAAGTCCGTTCCAGGAACCACGGCATATAAACCGGCGATTCAACGCCAAACACATCGCTCAGCAGCCTACTTACATAGCCAGTGTCGATTGGTGGCCGTTGATCTAATATGCTTGGTGTATATTCCGTCATAATAATCCTTAATCTTTAATCCTTAATTTTCAATATCTCATTCAAAGCTTTTTAAGCCCTCTCCTTCGGGGAGGGTTTGGGTGGGGCTTCTCATGACATTGCGACCATTCCGTCGCTCAGTTTATCGTTAATAACTCTTACAACTTTTTCAGCAATGGCCTCAAAATCTGCCTTGTTAGAGTCACTGCTAATGTTAAAATATTGCTTAATGTCTATCCGCTGGTTGATATTCTTTATTCCGGAGGATGATCCTGAACCATTCAGTTCAGCGGCTGGTGTGCCTGTCTTTTTCGGATCAAGGTCTCCCGGCTTGATTTTTGGCGAAGGGTTTGGCCGTAACGGAATCTTGGTGCTATTATCATCAGGAAACATTTGAAAGGTAGCTGCCTTAAAAACAAATACACCTTGATTACCACTGTTGGCATAAGGCACTCCAAAATCAGTCTCTGTTTTCGGTCGTTTATCTGGGTGTGCATTATAAAAGTCCTCCATTCCTTCTTGTCTGCCTTTCCCAAATGCTTCACCAATTTCCCTACCATAGTTGGTCGCCGCTTCTCCTATTTTTTTAAACCCGGCTGAAAAAGAATAGTTAGAGTCAAACCAACTGAGTGGATCAAAAACACCTCTCAATATGATTAAAATACCTTCACCTATCTCCTTTATAAACTTCCATACACCACCAAAAACAGTTTTTACGGCATCCCACAAGCCCCACAAAAAGCCCCTGAAGGTTGCTGAAGTATTGTAAAAATAGGTGCCTAAAGCAACCAATCCGGCTATAGCGGCCATAATCCAGCCAAAGAAAGGAATGCTGTAAACAGTCATACTCATTGCCTTTGCTGCCGTACCAATCATTCCAAATCCACCAGAAATCAACATACTTCCCGTAGTGAAAATTTTACCAATCACCGGCATGGTTTTAAGGGTATCAAACAGCAGAACAACGCCAGTCCTGGCGTTTGAAAAGTTCGCAAATACCATTACCGTTCCTGCCAGTCCGTCAACAAATGGGGTAATTGAAGAGGTGAAACCAAACATGCCGATCTTAATATCATTAAACCAGGCTTTCCAACGATTCATTTTCTCGTTATAACTATCCATCACAATGGCTGCCTGTTCTGTTGCTTTATTAGTTCCTGTAATTTTACGCTGAAGCGTATCCTGGTAATCAGCCGACCGAAGCAATATTTCAGCGGCTGCCGAATTCTCAACACCAAAAATTTGCGCCATGATGGTCGAATCACCCTGGGCTTTCTTCAGCTCACGCAAACGTGTGGTAAATGGCAATGTTTTGTCCGAAACAATGTCGTAGTTAACGCCCAATGCCTTCAGCTTTTCAGCCGCTTCTTTAGGTACTACATCAATACCGGCCATTTTACCCAGCACATTGCGCAACGCGGTACCGGCTTCAGCGCCATATTTACCACCCTGTGCCATAGCCTGTATAGCTGCATTTACTTCAATAAAGCTCACTTTGCTACTCAATGCCTGAACGCCAGCCACTTTTAAAGCTTCCGAAATGGGACTAATTTCGGCAGCGCCTTCGTATGCACCGGCAGCCATAACGTTCATCATGGTTGTCATTTCCTGGGCTGCTTTCATCGGATCACTCAGGTCAACCCCAAACTGAAGCATCGACGTGGTTAGCGCATCCATCGCACCAACCGCATCGTTTTTCATTCCCTTGCTGAGAGTGGCAATGTCGCGACCCATCAAATCAAGTGCATCCTGATTTTTTGCGATATCAGGTCCAAAACGCGAAAGAACACCTTTGTAACTCTCAAGCATGGCCGAGGCATCACCGCCAAAAATTTTGGCGGTGGCACGGCCTTTATCTCCAAGCTCATCAAGCGCGTCACCGGAAACCCCGGTCAAGGCTTCTAAATCTTTTAGCTGCGCATTAAATGTTGCGCCTGGAGCATTGAGTTTGTCAAATTCATTCGCAATATTCTGAACGGCATCGTTGATCGCGAACAGATCAATTGCCGACATTCCTTTTAGCTTCTTACCGCTTTCTTCAGCTTTATCGCCAATGGCATCAACCCCTTTTGCAGCCTTTTCGCTCGAGCTGATTACGTCCTTCATAGGTCCCGTAATCTTATCTACAAGTTCAAGTATCCATTGAGTTGTTGTTGACATTGCTTAAAACCTCCGAAATGGCAGCTATAAAAGCCGTTTTAATGTTTAAATGATTGAGTTTGTTGATGTGCAGGTATTCTGCGTAGAGCTTACACCACTTTTTATCATCCAGCGAGTCTGGATCAATGCCATATTCTTTTCTGATTATAGCATCCGCCTCCTGGATAAAGTCGTTTTCACCGATTCTATTGCGCTCTACGCTTTTGATAAAAAACTTTGCGCCGGAGAAATCATCTGGCGCAGTTGCGAAACAACACCCATGTAAACAATACCATCCTCCAACGCTTCCATATCACCGCCAACAATCAGGTTCTTAGCGGCCTTTTCTGCAAATTCATCAATCTTTTTAGCTTCAGCCAATGGAAGCAACATCTTAATTAACCCACGATCCGGACGCTTAATAAGGAACTGGTATTGTTCACCTTCCTCTATCACTTTTCCCGAATATTTACTAAATAGTTCAGCAGCAATAGCGCCTTTCTCTTTGTCATCACGCAATAGGGTCAGTTCATTCAGTGGTTTTAACCGATCTTCAAGGCTTAGTTCATTGTTAACTATTGTCGCAAAGTCAATTCCAAGCTGTTTAAACAGAACCCGATCACTGAACGCCATGTCATCAATGTCATAAACCGGCGATTCCACCACCACGGTAATCAGCTTTATTCGGCCATACTTCACCTTCAGATCATTGATCAATTCAGGTGTAATGCTTGCACTAACGATGGCTGGCCCGGCCATCAGGTAAACGGCGTTATCTTTCAAAAACGCACCGGCTGCCACCGGATCGGCCTGTACAGTTGCCGAAATAATACTCACACACAATAGGATTAAGCATCCCATCAAAACACGAAAAGAAAATTTCATAATTGTAATTTTTAGATTATTGAAAAATTGAAACTTTGAACTTTGGAATAAAGGCCGCCATGTACATGCGTACATGGCTTTTGGCGGCCTTTGTCGGAGGAGGCTCCATATACATCAGCATGAATCCTCTCCGGAGCATATTCTGGTTTTGAATAGTAAATCGTAAATAATTAAATCGTAAATGGCTACACGTTCCACCAAATATGGCTCACCACCAAATCAAATTTGGTTGCGATCGATTTGTCATTTTGCTTCACATCAACGCCATTGCCTTTGAATTCGCAATTGTGAATAATGTCTTTTTTCTTAAAGCCATTGTATTCATATTCAACCACGATCGGAAAAGGAGCAATTGAGTCAAGACCCATCGTTGGAGGCAACGAATTCTGAAGCGCGTTTACCTCCTCCTTCAATATGGTGATCGAAGCCTTTGCCGCGTAGTTTCCTTCACCACGTCCAACCGGGAACTTTCCGGCTCCATACACGTTTTCCTTCTCAACCGAATCATCGTAAGCAATGGCCGTGATAGCTTCAACATCGCGACCCAGCATGTTTAAGGTGACAGAATTCCATCCTGCCATCTTACCAAACTTGTTAATTAAACTACTTGCTGTTGCCATGTCGTTACAGATTATTTATTAAACCTAAGTCAACGCTGAATTCATGCACAATTCGTCCAACAACCAACTTGCATTTAACTTCAAGCGGCGTTTCTTCGCTAATGGCCTGAGCCGGGTTAATGTACACGTCCTTACCTTCAATATTGCCAGCCGAAACCATTGCGTTCAGAGCGGCGTTAACCGAACTCTCACAACCTGCAATCCAGGTACTTTTAAGGTAGCCGGTTGCCGGATCGGTAGGTACTTTCGAGCGTATGCGTGGTATCAGCGTATTCCGGATAATCCGAGCTGCTTTGTTCCAGATGCAGTTAAAATTGAAATAAGCATAGTCGCTGTTTTTACTCACAGCCGTTGGGCAACCATTCCAGTAAAAGCCCGGATAATTGGCAAACGATCCGACATACATCCAGCCTTTAGCGGTCAGTGACTTTTGTTCAGCTTCGGTTAAGGTTTCAAAGCCGGTACCGTCGCTTAATGCAGCCGAAAGCCAGCGTCCCAATGCTTCATCAGTCAGCGAGTAGTTTTCTTCACCTCTGCGCGTGCGTGGTTTTTCTTCAATATCGACAGAGCCGATATCTTCATGAATTTTACGCACGGCAATCGAGCCTAAAGCAGTACCAATAGCGGCGCGTTTTACGTATCCAGCATTCAATTCAGCCACGGAAGGATCTTGTCCAACCACATAGCCAATGTTTGGGGCTGTAACAGTGCGTAAGTCAGGATAATCCGAAACCTCAATAGCTACAGCAGCGCCTACACCTTCAACGATAATACCGTCGATGTACAGGTATTCGGCCATGAACGATGTTACCAGGCTTTGCAAGGCCACAGCATCAACCAAAGCCGATGCAACTGGTGTAGCCAGTCCCGAAATGCCTAATACATTGATGCCTTTAATGCCGCGAATAGCAGCTTTCAGATCAGCATCGGCAACCAGGGCCGCTACAGTCTTGGTCTTATCCACCGGAATCAACCAGAAAGTGAATTCCGGGGCCAGCCTGAACATTTCCGATAGGTGATAATACAGCAATTCGCTGTTGGTATCATCGGTAGAGGCTGTAATTCCAAGTTTCTCCACTGCATTGATATCCAGCAATTCTTTGGCTGTATTGTAAGCAAGGTCACCCACCTGAGTCATCCCGGCAATCAGGCAAATAACACGGTCAGTCCCGGATGTACGTCCAAGTCCGCCGTTCATTTTATTTACTTTTGTTCCCTGGAAACTCATTACGCTTCAGTTTTGAGTTCTTTCAACTTCTTATCAGCAGCATCAATAACCGATTTGCGCTTTTTGCCTGCATTTTCAGCGTTCAATAAAGCATCAACAACCATTACATCGGTAGCCGATTCAATTTCTGCGATCAGTTCTTTTATCGATTTATCTTTACTTGCTGACTCTATTTCATCACGCGTAAAACGGGCAATTGCCAGTTCTTTACCCGAAGTATTACGCTTCGAGTGATTCTTAACAGCATTCTCACCTTCATCGGTAATAAATGCCATTCCATCGCTTGTAACAGCAACCTTTTCAGCTTTAGGGTAGCGTCCAAAAATATCGGAAGCTACAGCCTTCAATTCTTCCTTATTAAGTGTCTTCATCGTCGATTTTTTTACACTCTTCCAAAGTTTTACAAGTATTATAAAGACTTTGGAAGAGTTGTAGGTTAAATAACTATTCAGCAATACCGCTTACAATCGCGCCCATGCCGTATTCTTCAATCCGGTCAATCAACCCGTAAGTCTGTAATCTGAATATTGAAGTTGGATCAGCCGATTTTGTATCCTGAGTTTCAGGGCTGTAAAGAATCTTCACAGCTTCGATGTGGTAAACCGTATTTTTTGCGTAGAAAAACATCGAGGCTACACGGTCGGTAGATCCTAAAGCCGCTCCTTTAGCCAGTTTAGCGCCTGCTGAACTGTAAGCCAAAACAGCATTATTGCCCCAGAAATTGAAACCCATGATTGATTTTACTTTGCCGGTCGTAGCATCAAAAAAGATGTTTTTATCAGCGAAGTATTTGGCCGAGTCACGATCCAAAATCAAATCTGTTTCATGCTCAGGTGCCAGTATCATGTTCAGGGCAGTCATATCCGGAAGGTTCAGCTTCTTGATCAACTCAAGATACTTAACCACGTCCGAAAATTGCATTCTCAAACGTCCGGTTCCGTCAGTAGCGCCGGTAGTCCTCATTACCGGCATATCTGCGCTCGAAGCGTTGGCAGGTGCAAGTTTCCAGAGTACATGATCGCGGATACCCATTTTTAAAGCTTCCATATGTTTTACTCTCACAACTGACCGTTTGTCAAAATTCAAATAACGAATTTCAGCGTCAGTAACCGAAGTCGGTTCAGTATCGTACTTTTCCCATTCCACGAAGGTTTTCTTACCTGCCATCGATTTTGGAGTAAGTTCAGCAGTATTATCCACCAAAAATCCTACGTTATTTATCAGCTTGTTAAAGCGGATACCATCAGCAGTAACGGCTTGTATTGGCGCGCCTTGCAATTGGCTCAAAAAGTCATCCTTAAAATTTTTCAACTCCATCAAAAGCTGGGGAGCTACAAATTGGTTCAAATAATTACCATCAACTAACGCTGGCATATTCAGTCCTCCTATTTAATTTTGTTACGTTTCTTCCAGTCAGCAAACAACGCCGTGTAAGCCTCCGGGTTATTATCTTCCAGTTCAGCAAGTGCCTCCGGATTTTCATCCTGAAGCTGTTCAAAGGTTTTACCCTCGTAAGTAGCGCCCTTACCATCAACACTGGTTTTAATTCCTGATGACAATGGTTTAACCACAGCTTGCAGTCCGCTCAACAAAGCCTTTGTTCCTTCAAAGTCTTTTTCAAATTGTGCCTGCCATGCAGGGCGTGAGTCCGCTTTAATGCGTTTATCCTTTTCAGCAGCATCAAGTTCAGCCTTGATATTTGCCGCTTTTTCTTCCTGATTCTTTCGGTCGTTATCGGCCTTCAGGGTATCGTAGTCTTTTGCCTTTGTTGCATTCGCAGCAATCTGGGCATTAACCTGTGCTTCGGTCGAATTCGCATCCATACCGAGACTAATAGCCATAATTCTTACATCCATTTGAGTATTTAAATTTGGTTCAACAATAATATCGGTCGTTGCTATTGCTATCGGCGATCCACTTTTTTGAATAGCGCTAGCCGTTTCCTGGTCAATTTTAACCGGCTCCTTAATGTCAGTCACAAACCCCCAATCTTTGGCCTCCTGGGCGGTCAACCAAATGTCACCGGCTTCCCATTTTGCCTTAAATTCTTTTTCGGGTTTCTTCAACACGGCCTTATAAGCATCGTAGTACGTTACGGTCATGTTTTGCAGTAACTTAAGGTAGTTTTCTACCGCCGTTTCGTTACCGTCAATCCAACCGCTTGGTTTGTGGATCATGTATTGACCATTCTTAGCCATCATGAAGCTTTTTGCGTTCACGCCAATGTATGTTCCGGCACTGGCTACAATTGCTCCACCTTCTCCGGTATAGCTACCGAATACGTCAATCAAAATGTTTACGATTTCATTTGCCTGGAAACAGTCGCCACCTACAGTCATTAAATAGACGTGACAAGTCGAAATACCCGAATCTTTTAACTCCTGGCATTTCGCACGGAAGTCAACCGCGTTATTGCGGCCCCATTCCGAAATTTGTCCGATAATGTCAACCCGTCCCTGGGTTCCTTCAGCGAAAACTTTTACTTGCAAACTTTTGCTCATTGGTCTTTTTCATTAAGTGTGATGTCAAAATCGACACGTTTGATGAGCAAAGGTTCAGGCTTTTTTAGAGAAAGAAAAATCAGCTTTTCATGCTGAGAAAATAACTGGCAGTTAAGAAATTATACGTGTGTTTAACATGAAATTTTTAGTGTAGATAAAAAGACTTTTTTCAAGCCATAAATGATTAAAGCAACTTTGCTGAAAATAACAGCAGACTATGGCACACAACAACAAGCGCAAACTACAGCTATCCCGAAAAGACTACGAAAAATTACGGCGTGCAGCCTACGAGTATGTTGTAGTGCAGGGGTACGATCAGAACCAGGTTGCCGAAATGCTAAAAGTCACACCGGCAACGGTAAGCGCCTGGGCAAACAATGGTACCGAAGGCCGCTGGCTCGATCTTCGCAAAGCGCGTATGCAGTGCGCCAGCACCGATACCGATAACATCCGCAAACTCATTCGGGTAATGAGCGAACAGCGACTGCAAATCGAAGATTCAATTCTAAATGCTCAAAAAGGCGGTGATCTAAAAGAAGAAATACGATTGCGTAGCGAAGCATCCCGATTGTCCGACGAAATGAGCAAAATGAATAAAACGCTCATCACGATGGATAAAACCAACTACACCCTGGGTGTTTTCATCGATGTAATGGATGAAATTTTCAACGCCATGCGCCAGTTTGATGAAGCGCTCTGGGAAAAGACCATCGAATTTCAATCTACTTTAATTCGTCGCAAAACCAATGAGTTAGGCTAATGGCAACGCAGAAAAAAACCGACAAGCAAAAGGCCGATGAGTACCTGAAAAAGTTGGAGATAGCACGCAAAGCCAACGATGTAAACCCCTTTGAAAGCAAAGAGGAACAAAAGAAACGCATTGCCCGCGCTAAAGAAGATCCGGAGTATATGGTTGAAACATATCTTCCTCATTATGCGATCGTAAAGTGCGCCCCTTTTCACATCGAATTTTGTAACGATGTCGCCGCCAATCCAATCTTTAAAGAATTTGAAGAATGGGGACGCGGGCTGGCAAAATCGGTTTATTGTGACATTATAGAACCGCTTTATTTATGGATGCGTGGTGAGGAAGTATTTATGTGTCTCATGTCCGACTCTAAAGAACGCGCACAGGAATTACTGTCCGATATTCAGGCCGAATTGGAGGCAAACCCATTATTGATCCACGACTTTGGCGCTCAAAAATGTGAAGGTGATTGGGAGATAGGCAACTTTAAAACCATTGATCAGCGTTTCATCGCAATGGCTTTCGGTGTGAAGCAGAAAGTACGCGGTATTCGTGTCAAACAACGCCGCCCCAACCTATGGGTAATTGATGATCTGGAGACTCCTGATACCATTGCCAACCCAAAGCGAATGCGCAAACAAGCCGATCGGATTGAACGGGACGTTTTACCAACCATGACAGGTACAACGCGCCGCCTGTTGTATGCAAATAACAAATTTGCAAGGGTGATGACTCAAACCATCCTTCAGGAACGTCATCCTGAATGGCGCGTTCGTCAGATCAAAGCCTACGATAAAGTTACCTACAAACCGGCATGGAATTATTATACCGAAGAATACTACCGGCAGCAGGAAAAGGATATGGGCATTATTGCAGCTTATGCCGAATACCTGCACGAAACAAAACTCGAAGGTTCTAATTTTTCTGAAGATGAAATCCAGTGGGGCAAATTACCACCGCTCGAAGAATTCAAAATGATCATCAGTCATTGGGATATTGCTTACACCGACAACGAAACCAGTGACTATAACGCCGTGCGCGTGTGGGGTTTGCATGGCCGTAATTTCTGGCTAATCGACTGTTACGTCAAGCAATCCAAAATGAAGCTGGCTGTCAACTGGCAATGTCAGTATAAATTAGGCCTTCCTAAAGAAACCAACAACCTGGGCCAATACGAAAGCCAGTTCTGGAATGGTGAGGTTCAGCGTTCAATCGAGGAAGCTGAAGACGAAAACGAAGTCGAGCTAAATTTGATCAAAGTCGATACACCAACCACCAATAAGGTACAGCGCATCATCAAGTTCCTCAAGCCTTACTATCAAAATGGCCGGATTTACTACAACGAAGATTTGAAAAGTAATTCAGACACTCAGGTAGGAATCATGCAACTGGTAGCTGTAGAGGAAGGAAGCGGTGAACACGATGACGCTCCGGATGCTGATCACCAGGCTATAGAAAAGCTCGAATTGTATTGCACTCCCGGTGAATCACGCCGCAAAAAAGGTGAAAAGACTTATAAAACAGGTATTATGAAACGCATATTCAATTTGCCATAACATGAAGTACATCAATAAAGAAGACCTGATATCTATTATCCAGGAGAGGCTAATGTCCGAAAGTGTAGCATTGGTTACCGAATCAACATTGGAAGATAACACGATCATAGATGACATCGAAGAAAAAGCGATCGACTTAGTTATTTCATATATATCCGGGCTGTACAAACATGCTGAAATATTTGCAGCAACGCCTATCCGCAACGGTGTATTGGTACAAATCATTGCCAGCATCGTAGTTTATCGCAGTGTCAAACGCAATGCAGCCCGTAAGGTTCCTGATGATTACGTCGAGCTTTATAAAGAGGCTATCAAATTTCTTGAACGCATCCAGACCGGCGCAATGGCGCTTGTTAATTGCCCAAAGCTCACAACAACCGAAGGTACAACAGCTAGTCCCGTTTGGGGCAACAATACCAATAAAGACTTTTTCATTTAAACACTATTTAAATGGCTCAAAATTTAAAAGAACGCATAGGCAATGCCTTCGAAAAGGCAATTCTTAGCCGGGTTAAAAACAACAGTTTATTTGCCGAATACTATAACCGGTCAGACGGGAAAAAAGCAAACTACAAACGCCAGCCAACCTTATATGATGCCCAGGAAATAAACAACTGGAAACGTGGGGTCATGGCCGCTACCGATCCATATAATCCGCGCCGTGGTATGTTAATGCGTTTCAATAAGTCTTTATTGCTCGACAATCATTTGGCCAGTGTTATTGATACCCGTATCCTTCGCGTTCAGCGTTCATCATTTAAGATAGTGAACGAAAAACTTGAAGAAAATCTGGAGCTTAAAGCATTGCTCGAACGTCCATGGCACGATGATGTAATGCGCCTGAGTTTATTTTCAAAGTTTCAGGGACCAACGTTGATTGAAATGTTCGATACGGACGAAAATGGCGAATTGGTAAGGGCCAAAGAAATTCCTCAAAGCAATTTCATTGCACAAAAAGGGATCATCATCAACGAGGAATACGATGACAATGGCGACAGTTATATCGATGGATTTTTCAAAGATTATTACCTTCAGGTGGGCGACGACTGGGACTTAGGCATGTTGAACCAATTGGCCATGATCGTTCTGGCCAAAAAGCTAGGCTTAGGTAGTTGGATGAGTTACATCGATAAGTTTGGCGTGCCTCCGGTATTTGCCATTACTGAACGCATGGATACCGGTCGCCGTGATGAGTTGTTTGAAATGCTTGAGAACTTCCGGATGAATCATTTTGCAGTACTTCAGGGTAAGGAAACAATTACAATTCCAAACAACTACAATTCCGATGCTTACCAGTCGTTTAAATCACTCATCAACGATGTTTGCAACAAAGAGATTAGTAAGCGCGTCCTGGGTGGATCAGGCACAACTGACGAAAAGGCTTTCGTAGGCGCTGCTGAAGTACAGGAACGGTTAACACAAGATCGTTACGAACAGGATAAACTGTTCTACAAATACCTGTTCAATACGCAGATCAAAACAAGGCTTGCAAAAATCAGCAGTGTTTATGCTGACTTTGCTACTCACTCGCTTGTTTGGGATAATCAGGAAACGCTTGACATCACCGGTTACATTGATGCTGTACAGAAGCTTTCAACTACTTTTGATTTCGACATCGAGGAAGTTAAAACGCGCACAGGCTTACCAATCATCGGGACAAAAAGTACCAGTGCTTTGCCTCCTGAAAATACAGGCGGTCAAAAAAAAAAGCCTGACGCAACCGTAACACGACTCGCGCCTTACGCACAACTCAAACCGGCATTCGTCATTTACGCAGCCACATGGGATGCAGCAATAGAACGGCTGGCCAATCAGATTTATTCCGGAGAGGTTAAACCTACCGATCTGGATAAGGACTTAGTACTTAAAAACTATGCGGCATTCAATAAAGAAGCTGGACAAGCATGGGGTGAAGGGTATTACGACTCAACACTCACTCGAAGCTTCCGGGAAAACTTTTTAAAGTTCGCAGGTGCAAAGTCTCACGCACTCATGAACGAAATAGCTGCTATCGATGCACGTGCCGGAATGTCAAAAGAGTCATTTATCGCTCAGGCAAAAAGCATAGTTATTAAGCACAACGAAACATGGCTCACCACAGAACTACGTTACTGTAGCAGTTCCGTAAGCGCCGCCCAGGACTATGCCACTTATCTCAATGATGTCGATATTTATCCAAACCTGAAATGTCGCACAATGGAAGATAGTGAGGTTCGTGATAGTCATGCTGTAAACGATGGAATAGTTAAGCCAGTCAAAGAATGGATCTCATTGCCGCCTTTCGACCATGGTTGCCGTTGTTGGCTCGAACAAACAACCGATGAACCAACATCAGGCCGGAAACTTCAGGGTATTAAATACCCAAATAATCCATACAAATCAGGCGAAGTATTTACACAGGAACAAAGCTATTTCAAAGCCGTAACCGATAAGAACAAAGGCATCATTCGTGACAATACAGAGCAAATGAAAGCCTTTATGCCCTACAATCGCGCCATAAAATCAGGCGAAAACACCGTTTTTGTCAACGATTTTGCCGATTTATCCGACGTAAAAGCCTCTGTAATTGCCGCTGAAAAAGTTGCTAAAGCCCTCGAACAGGACGTTTATGTCCGTCCACACATCAATAATAGCGATACTTTGCACGTTAAAAATCCAGAAATAGGCATCGGTAAACCAAACAATATGGCTGATTTAAAGTCTTTAGACTCCTCAAAGTCTTTATCAACACTTAGTTTTCTTAAAAACGCCGTATATTCTGCCAACAAACAGCAATGCTCATCGGTAATCATCGATCTTTCCAAGGCTCCGGAAGCTAATTACCTGCCACTCGTAGCGCGTAAACTCAGGGGCGATTTATCCGACAAAAGCCGTATTAATAAGAGGATCAAACAGGTGATAATAATTCACAATGACAAGGTTATAAAGGTCACCCGCCAGCAGATCAACAGCAGTAAGTTTATGGAGTACTTTAAAACAGAGTAGAAATACAAAAGGCAAACACCGGAAATGTTTGCCTTCGATCACTGATTGAACAACGTTCGCTCAGTTCTGCAAATATACAAAAATAATGGATAACAAAAACAATGTTCCAAATTTCAGGCAGATAGCCAACGAACTCAGGCAAAATGCCGCACGCATTGCTGCTACCGAATCGGTAATTTTTTTTAAGGATAGCTTTGTCAATGGCGGGTTTACTGATGCTTCTTTCCAAAAGTGGCAGCAAACAAATAATCCGTTAGCTGGTAAACATACCATGTACCGAAGTGGCAATTTAATGAGGTCAATAAAAAAACTATCGGCGACAATGACCAAAGTCGTAGTTATTGCTGATTCTGATTATGCCGAAATTCACAACTCCGGAGGCACAATAATAGTCACCTTGAAAATGAAAAAATTCTTTTGGGCAAAGTTCTATGAGTTGTCTGGCAAAGTAACTACCAATAAACAAGGAGCTACATCGCTCAATAAATCAAATAAGGCAATCGGAGTAAAAGCAATGTTTTGCAAGCGTATGGCCCTCATACCTGTGGGCGCTAAAATAAAAATACCCAAACGCCAGTTCATGGGTAACAGTAAAACAATGATGAATATATTCGATAGTAAGTTTGCCCAAGCGGTTAAAACCCAAGTCGAACCACAGTTCAATAATCCAACAGTAACCATTACAACACCATCCATTTAAACACCATTTAAATACTACAATTATGGAAGCATGGACAGACTTATACAACGAATTAGCCCAACGTATAGAAAGCAAAATACCTGAAGTAAAATGGGTCGATCTTTGGCACGAACAAGTATCATACCTTACCGAAGAATTACCGTTCCCAACACCGGCAGTATTCATTGGCATCAATACAAACAACTGCGATGATCTTAGTTTACTCATTCAGCAGTGTGATATGCAAGTCGATTTCTACCTGTTCTTTGAAAACTTCAGCGATACTTACCAGGGCGCGTATAACCAATCCAGTGCAATCGACTTTTTGCGGTTACTCACAAAGTTGCACACCACATTTCATGGAGTAAGCGGTACCAACTTTCAAACTATGCGCCGTGTCGATATGCGCCGCGAAGATTCAGGCGGTGCCGGTAACCTATACCGAATATCTTTCAGCTTTAATACCGTCGATGCCAGCGCTCAAAAAGAATTTGACGCAACAGAAGTAAATGAGATTTCAATTATAAGGGGAGAAGCTGAACAGGCAGTAATAGATAACGATCCGCTGTTTGTTTTGCCATAAAAAAAGCCCGGGGTTACCGGGCTTTTCGTGTTAACAGCTTTTTGAATCTTCGCGGCTGATTGTGCGAAGCATTTCGCTTAGGGCTTTGTAGGTCATTAACATTTCGGAGCGTATCGTATGATCGGCGTTATCGGTCAACTCTGATCCAATCCATGTTTCCCACATATCGGTTAAACATTCTTGAAAATCGGCAGGATCGGCTAAGCGTAGCAGATTATGTACTGCTTCAGCGTTTTTACATTCGCTCATTATAATGCCCTCCCAGTTAGTTTGTTCCACAATCCTAAGCGTACATCATGGTCATCTATCTGCATGATCATGTCAATGGTAGCAAGGTCAACATTCATGTTCATGGATTCAAGTAAAATCTTATTCGATAAACATACGGCATAAATAGCTTCACTTATTTTACGGCTACTCCCAGGCTTTAATCTTGTTTGTCGTACTACCACATAGCTTTTACCAAGCTTTTCAGCAACTTTCTTTAGGTCACCGCTTCGTAGCCATTGATCAAAGAATTCTTTTAAGGCTTTACTGTGTTCTTTCGACCGTTGTAGCCTGATGCTCTCAGTCTCTTTGTTTTGTTCATTCTTTTCGACGTACATGTTTTAAGAATTAAAGGTTTATAAAAATAACAAGGCCAATGGAGGTGTACGTCACTCATAAGCGGGGCTTAGTAAGTCGCCAGTTGTTACCTTCTGGCCCTCCATTGGCTGTATTTTGCCTGTATAAAATGTAAGAATTGGGACTTCGCCCCTGTGATATGAATAACGTACAGGGCAAATATATCAATTTTCTTTCATCATTTCATTGTAATAATCTAAATTTTCTTTGTCGTAAAAAATTTTGTTGTAGATGTATTGTTTGTCCAGGTAAAAATGATCTTCCGACAATTCTGTCAATACATCATCCATGCGTTTCCGTTTCACGTCATATAGTTGATGAAACATTTCAACCATACGCCGATCTCTTTTTTTTATCAGTTCAAGGTTGCGCATGCGTCATTTCGGTTTACTGCAAATATAACGTCAACAGTTGGGCAAACCAAGAAGAAAAATTGTCTTCTATTTTGTCCATTTCATTGTAACCTATTGGCCGTTTTTGTAAATTTTTGGTATAAAAAGCACCGTATTGTTTTAATCAATACAGTGCTTTCTTAATTTTTCGTAGTAGGTATTATATCAATAACTTAAACAGAGCTTAACCAGACTTAATTACAAGCCCTAAAATTCAATCAAAATTATAACCCGATTCAACCATCCATCATCATTCGAAGTGCTAAAAAAAAGCCTCAAAACGCGCGAAGTCCCCGTGTATAAAGGACTGCAAAGAAAATTGCGCCCGTTGCTTTCTTACATGGTTCGAACTGCCCCCTTCAACTGCAAGAAATGAGGCAATGACAATACCCAGC
>Ga0302296_1000373_pt1 | contig 38015 bp, 25 predicted proteins | sample III_Fen_N3_1_FD_194546 | JGI IMG/M metagenome (GOLD analysis project Ga0302296, IMG submission 194546) | Peat permafrost microbial communities from Stordalen Mire near Abisko, Sweden - III_Fen_N3_1 | ecosystem: Environmental > Terrestrial > Soil > Wetlands > Permafrost | place: Sweden: Abisko... | reverse complement strand
AAGATGAAAAATACGTTGATGGAACTTAAAGATAAAATACTTTTACGAAAACGTTCTGTCATTGACACGATTAATGATGAACTCAAAAACATTTGTCAAGTTGAACATTCGAGGCACAGAGCTTTCACTAATTTCTTAACAAATACAATATCCGGATTAATTGCATATTCTTTCTTTGACAAAAAATCTGCTATCAAGTATGATATTGAGAAAACCGATTCTCAGTTAGATTTATTTTATTAATCGAACTCATGTCCGTAATATGTTTTGGATGATTGGAGGTTCATGTTTAGTGGCAATTCATAAGATCGCCGTAGTTCTCTATTATCAGACTGTAGCTTGAAATGGGGAAAGACAATGAAGGGGGAACTTCGCTTAACCAAGAGAATCTTGTTTTTGTTTGATGGAAACGTGCCGGGTTTTGGCGTTGTTAGAAGCATCGGTGAGTCTGGTTATGTTTGCGGATGCGTAACTAAATGGTGAAAAGGCAAGAGTGAGGGGCGAAACCTGAAATCTATTTAAGTATTATTCTTTAACCAGTTTAAAATTCATATTACCGATTTTAACTATATATAATCCGGCATCTAATCCAGATATATCTATATAAGAAAGACCAATGCTTTGCTGTGACTTTATAACCCGTCCGTGAAAATCGTAGATATATATTACGGTTGTGCTTTTGCCGGTATTGGCATAGAATCCTGTTGTTGCCGGGTTGGGATAAAGGTTTATGTTGTCGGCATTAAGGGTTGTTATTGATACCCTATGTGTTACGGTAACGGTCATCGTTTTTACGTTACTGGTGTCTGTGCCGTCGGTTACGGAGATGCCGATTAATAATGTCCCGGTATATTTGGCTTGGGGGGTAATGGTATTTCCGGTAACGGTGTAGTGATCGCCTTTGCTGATGACCAAGGAAAGTGTATTACCATCGACGTTTGTTGTGGTGACATTTGCGATGGACAGAGTAAGAGGAGTGTCTTCGCTAATTGTTGTATCGGTGACTGAGGTAAGGATAGGGGCATCGTTTACCGCGGTTACGGTAACGGTCATCGTTTTTACATTGCTGGTGTCTTTGCCGTCGGTTACGGAAATGCCGATTGATAGTGTACCGTTATAATTGGCTTGAGGGGTAATGGTGTTTCCGGTAACGGTGTAATGATCGCCTTTGCTGATGACCAAGGAAAGTGCATTGCCATCGACATTTGTTGTGGTGACATTTGCGATGGATAGAGTAAGAGGAGTGTCTTCGCTAATTGTTGTATCGGTGACTGAGGTAAGGATAGGGGTATCGTTTACCGCGGTTACGGTAACGATCATCGTTTTTACATTGCTGGTGTCTGTGCCATCGGTTACGGAGATGGATACAGATAGTGTTCCATTATAATTGGCTTGGGGGGTAATGGTGTTAGTGGTAACGGTGTAATGATCGCCTTTGCCGATGACCAAGGAAAGAGCATCGCCTTCAATATCAATGGCTGAAACATTTGCGATAGACAAAGTAAGAGGAGTGTCTTCGTTGATTGTTGTATCGGTGACTGAGGTAAGTATCGGGGCATCGTTTACCGGGGTGAGGGTAAGCTTAATCAATCCTACGCTTGTGTTTACCTGATTTGAAACGGTAAATGAAATGGAATCTGTTCCATTGAAATTGCTGTGGGGTGTGTATGTTATATTGTTTTCGTTTATAGAAACTGTTCCGTTTATGGGCTGTGTCAGTATTGAATATGTTATTGCCCCGTCGTAGGTCTGAGCTACGGAAGATATATCCACAACAATCGGAGTATCTTCGGGTGTTGTGGCTGCAATGTTGGACAAGTCAGCCATAATAACCATGCTCCTTGCCTTATTGCCCCAAAGGGTATCGCCGATTGCAGAACGTATTTCGCCTACACGATACAGAATGTTGATACAACTGCCTGATATTGCCGTATCGGGAAAGTAAAGTTTCCCTGAATCATAGCGTCCTCCGGTAATGCTATCTATTTGGAGGATTAACGATTGCTGACGTGTTTCGATATCGTAGTCGTTTGCAAGAAGCAACGATGCGGATATTCCTGTTGACAATGCTGACTTTGAAACGGTGATAACATCGGCAAAGGCAAACGGAGCATTATCGATTCCCTGTAAACCCGGATATGTACTGTCCTGCCGTATCTTCCAGGTATCGGTAAAATTTAATGAATCTAGATTAGAACTGTTTTTTAACTGCGATGTTGTCAAGCCGACAGCTTTAAAAGACGTGGCAGAATAGACAGTTGCCGAACCGGTTGTTTTGCCTGATGTAGACATATTCCAATAGCAACCGCTTACGGTGATTGAATGTCCGGTTAATCCGCCACAGGTATTTTTTGAGAGTACTTCACCAATAGAATAACTATGATAGAGCTTGCCGGTGCTATATCCATTAAAACCACCGACAAAATAAAATCCATTTACAGATGCAGTAGCATAACAATCTTTTGTAATGCTAACGTTGGCACCGGCAAAACCACCGACGTCAGAATTATTTGAATACACATCGCCGGTAGCATAACAATATTTGATGGTATCGTTAAGACTATATCCGATTAATCCACCAACTTGAGAACTATCAGCGGTAACAGCGGTTGTAGCATAACAATAGTTTATCAGATTTGTTCTCGAATAGCCAACCAGTCCACCGACAGTAAGTTTCCCGGATAGTTTTCCCATAGCATAACAATTGTTTATGGTCGAAGATTCAAGACCGCCAACCAGTCCACCAATATATTTATAAGAACCTTTTACTGTTCCGCTATAATAACTGTTGTTTATTTCACCACTGATATTATATCCGGTTAATCCTCCAATAAAAGATTTCCCAGTTACTGAACCTTTGGCATAACAATAACTGATAGTACCGCAATTATAACCTGTCAACCCGCCTACATACAAAGATCCGTTGGACGAACAGGAAGAATGGGAATTCAGAATCACACCATCATAGTTATATGCTACCAATCCACCAATATAAGAAGTTCCGCTAACCGAACCTGTTGAATAACAATTGTTGATAGTTCCCGAATAAAAATAGGAAACAAGCGGACAAGCATAACTGGTATTTGAAATAGAAACATCGACCAAGCCCAAACTATCAATAGTGCTGTTATATACCGCTCCAAAGATTCCGGAATAACCAGTAGTACGGTTTACATAAAGATTGCTTATAACATGTCCGCCACCATGGAGAGAGCCACGAAAATAGGTTGAAGCACTTGTGTTTGTACCGATGGGAGCAAATCCAGCACCACTATTAGCAGTTTTAGAGGCAGAAGCATCAATGTCGTTTGCCAACCGATATACTTTGGTGATTCCATAGGTAGATATTGCACAAAGGTCGGCGTAGTCGGAAATTAGATAAGGACTGGCGGCTGTGCCACTTCCAGTCATTGTGCCATTGGTAGCTTGTGCTTGTTGCGGTATAAACCATACTGTCATGCAAAAGCAGAGGACAGCAATTAAAACTTTCATTATACTATGATTTAAAATCGTTTTATGTTTTTGTGTTTATTCCTTAATCAGTTTTTGTTCCACCACAGTTTTTGCATTTGTGAGTTTAATAACATACATACCCTGAGACAAAGAACTAATATCCAATGCATCATTTTTATTTATGGATGTTTGTATTAGCAAATCGCCAGATAAAGAGAAAATGCTCACTTGAGCCACATCGTCAAAACCCTGCACTTGCACAGAATTGGTGGCGGGATTAGGATAAATGGCAATAACGGAAGATTGATTGGCGATTTGATGGAGTTCGGTTGTTGTTTGTGTGGTAACTTTAACAATAACGGTATCACCTATTTCTCCAACACGGAAATTGCTTCCGGTCAACAAATTTCCTTCTGCATCAAATGCTTTAAAAATATATGTCCCTACAGGTAGGCTTATTGTAAATCTTTTTTTACCAGAAGTGCTTTTGGTAGTAGATAACACTATGGTTGCAGTATCGACTTCGACACCTGCCGTATCATAAACAATAACTCTTTGAGTTGCATCATCAACCGCAGCACTATACTCATGCAATACTAATTCTACGGTAATATCTGCGTCGTCCACTGTAAAATATTGATGATTAACAAAATTGTAATTATGCGAGTTCCAACATGAGATAGAATAAGTGCCCGCAAGAACAGAATATTTTACATCATTCATAAAAGTGCCCGGAGCTGCACTTGCACCGCCTAAGGAAGTTTTGGAGGAATCGTATATACTATACTGACTCACGTTCCCTTTTGAAGATAGAAAGGTTACTGTGTGCGGATTAATAACAGGAAGCGTAATGGAGATTACTTTCACTGTATCAGTGGGGCTTATAGTGCAAGAATAATTCCCGGGAAAGGTTACATAGTTATGATATCCATCGGCTTTTGCAAATATGAGCTTATATGTTCCATCCATTAAAGCCGTTGTCTTTACAAAAGACTCTTGACCATAAAAATCTCTTAAATAGATTTTGGTTCCGGATGGATTCTTTGCACCCGAGAGATTATATTCGGCAACACTGCCATCAGGATAACGGGTATCGAAGGTGAGTTTACAAAGTTTTATTGAAATGGTAGTATCTTGTCCACCTACTTCATAGGATATTCCTGTCAAAAGATCATCCAAATCCAAACTATAGACAATTAGCGAATGCTTTCCGGAGAGCACTGTTGTTTTAAATGTACCTAAACTATCAGCGTATATTTCCTTTCCTTCGGTAGTAGCAGTCTGAATAGGATAAAACGTTCCATCTTTATACCTGACATCAAAAGTTACTTGATATTTCTTTACCGTTAAACTATTAGTCAAAATAGTAAGACCAGATAACTCGGTATTGGTCATTTTGCAATGATAAACGCCTTCGGTAGTCGGGGTATATTTCCCACTTTGATCGGTTCCTGTTATTATCGTATCATTTCTATACCAAACAAAATCGGTAGACACTCCATTGACCGTTGCTTGAGATGAAAAATCAATCTCGCGGTTAGCCATTACAGTCTTTTGATCGAATGCTACAGCTTGAAATAAATAAGTAAAGTCAGCTCCTAAACCCAAAGCTTTCAAAGGGGCGAGAGTTGATAAAAGGAAATGATTCATATCGGCATTGAGAAACTGCAAATGAGTTACTCCCGTAACATCCAACGAAGACAACTGGTTGTTTACAATCACTAATTCAGTAAGGTTGGACAATCCTTTTATGTTTAATGATGTAAGACTATTACTCTGACAATATAAGACATTCAATGCCACTAAGCCTTCTACATTAAGACTGGAAAGGTTCTTATTGGACACATAAAGAGTATCAACTCTTTTGGGTACACCATTATCCCATCGCACACCTGTCCATGAGGCATAATCTGTTCCGCTCCAAGTAAGTGTTGTAGCTGGATTATCGGTAATAATTTTTTGCAACACGGTTACATCGCCATCGTCGAAGCCATCGTTGTCAGCATCTTCTGCCATTGCTAAAGAAGATACTAATAGCAGAAGCATCACTGAGAATTGACTAATTATTGTTTTCATAGTTTTATGATTTTATGTTTATTTCTTAATCAATTTTTGTTCCACCACACCTTTTGCATTAGTGAGTTTGAGGAAATAAACACCTTGTATGAATCCTGTCAAAGGAATGTATGTATTTGAAGTGATGGTTGTTTTCAAAAGGGTTTGCCCAGTAAAAGAATAAAGAGTAACCTCTGTTGGCAAACCGGTTCTTATATTGATACCATCAGACGTCGGATTTGGATAAACACTGGTTTCGTTGTCTGTTGTGATTAGGTTATTCGCTGTTGACCCATTTGGAATGATACTTACAAACATATTGCTTGTGGTGTCTGTAAGTATAGGACTATTGTAATCGAAATAAATAGAAGCACTGTTCGTTACTTCGGTATTGTCTGCCAAACCGGTTATGGGCTTAATGCTGTATTTTATATATCCGTTGCTTGCCGTTTCATTTTTTGTTACAGGAGGCAGGTTGATTTTGTTGAATGAGAATATAACCGTGCGGGCATCCTTAATCTGTGAACTTACGGTGTGGCTTGACCCGATAATCTGCAATGTTCCCAGATCAAGATTAGCATTTATTGTATCGGCAATATTAACGACATAGGCGGTGTCTGTTCCAGTGTTCTGGAAGTGAATGGTGTACTCAAGAAGCGAATTGTGCAACACATAGTTTTTAGTCCCCACGCCCTGTGCCACTTCCTTGTCATTGGGATCATACGACCCTACTAAAACCTGACACAGAGAACTTTTATTATTGCTCAAATCCATATCTTGGTTTGTGATTCTAATTGATGCCGTTGTTTTTAACGTATCTCCGAGATGAGTGAAATCGGGCATTGTTGCTACCACAAGGATTTGTCCTTTGGCTTGTGCCGAGAGATCTTTAAAGTTCCAAACCAATCGATTCGCGGTTATTGTATCGGGTATTGAACTGGTTGTTGATACTTTAACTAAAGAATCCAAGGTTAAGACAATGCTTCCCGATTGCGAAACCGAACCTACATTTTTAAAGTCTATCCAATAATTTGACGAGCCCAAAACGCGGGTTCTTGATCCGGTCAAACTAATTTTCACGTCAGCAATTGCCTGCGTGGCTTTAAGTCCTATATAAAGAGAATCTTCTTCGGCTTTGCCGGTAGTCATTGTGATTTGATTTGTAGTCATTTGCCAATATTCATAAGGGACATAGGTGAACACGTGCTTGCCGGCATCTGCCAGAATGGTAAAAACGCCATCGACGTTGGTTGTTGTGTAGAAACTGTCTACTTTCACAATTTGTTTGTCAAGTCCAAGTACCGATTCGCCGGCATCTTTGATTCCGTTTCCATTGGCATCATTAAACAAAGTCCCGATTATTCTTCTTTTAGGCGACGAATATGCCGTTGCCCCACCATCTTTAAGCAGTATGATGCTTCCATCTTGAGTCCCAATCCACTTGCTTCCATTACCATCTATTGTTATAGAAAAGACATTAGTCATTTCGTCCACACTATTATTCTTTGTAAACGATTTCCACGTTTTGTTGTCAAACTTTGTAAGACCACTGAAGGAGTGTTTATAACATCCAATCCATTTAACCCCGGCTTTATCAATTTTAATGACATTTACTTGGTTACCAGCCAACCCATCGGTAGTGGTGTAGTTTGTCCATGTCGTTCCATCAAACTTTGAAAGTCCTTTATCGGTTCCAAACCAAAGAGAACCATCAATATCTAAAGCAGCACAAATAACGGCATCAGAAATCAAGCCATCGGTTGTTGTATAATTTTTCCAAGTCGTTCCATCAAAACAGCTGATACCCGAAGCTTGCGTGCAAACCCATTCCCGTCCTTTGGCATCCATGACAATATCGGTTATGGAATTAGAAGCTAAACCATCCGCCGTTGTGTAGTTTTTCCACGAAAGCCCATTAAAGAAAATCACTCCATTGTTTTCAGTTCCAATCCATTTGTTACTTTCGTAATCAACAGCAACGGTTGTCAGAGCATTTGTTGGCAAACCGTCTGTTGTTTTATATGTTACCCATGCATCCCAGGTATTCGGAAGATAATAAAGACCGCTCATTGTAGAAAACCATTTTCCGCCGGTAATGTCCACGGCAATATCGGTAATCACTGTTGGTGCCCCCGGAGTGGTATATTTCATAGCATTGCCCCCTTCAGCTATTGCTGTTAAGCCTCCATCGGAACCAAACCAGTTATAAAAGCCATCAGCATCGGTTGCTGCACAATGTTTTAAATCAGGATACATGTGAGTGGTTGTAATGTAGGTTTTTGAAGTTCCGGTAGCGGTTTGTACAAATACCGCATCACCTTGTGAAGCAAACCAAGCGTCACCAAATGTGTCTATTGCCAAGGCAGGAACGGCTGGTCTTGAATAATCCAGATCATTAGTCTCATCATATATCGTATAATTAGTCCATGAAGTACCATCAAACTTTGCAGCTCCTTTCTTTTGTTCATTTCTAAAAAAGCCAGCCCACACGATGCTACCTCTTGAGGTAACCGACCAGATGGAATCGGAAGCTAATCCATCTGCCGTAGTATACGTACGCCAAGTTGATCCATCATATTTAACAAGTCCGTGCCAGGTTGCAATCCATATATTTCCTGACGCATCGATGGAAAGACCATTGATGTTATTTGCTGGTAAGCCATCGGTAGTTGTATATGTTTTCCAAGTAGAACCATCAAATTTAGATAATCCTCTTTCTGTTCCGAACCACTTGTTGTTATTTTTGTCCACCACGATAGTATTGACGGTATCGGCGGCAAGACCATCGGATGCTTTATAATTTGTCCATGTTGTTCCGTTGAAAGAAGAAACCCCGGCATGAGTTCCAAACCATTTCACCCGCGATGAATCGATTGCAACCGATTCAATCCAGTTATTTGCTAACCCACAGTTTTTAATCGTGTACGAAGTCCACGTACCAACCGAGTCAAGCAACGTTATTCCCTGATAAGTTCCTACCCATGTATTATCGTTCTTATCTGCTGCCACACAAATGGTATAAGGCCATATAAAATCGGTGGAAAAATACGTCCATTGCCCTCCGGAATATTTTGACAAACCAGTACCTGTAATCCAAATGGTACCTTTATTATCTGCCAGTATTTCAAGATGTCGGTCTTTACATAAATTCGCCACACCAGTATACGTTCTCCATTGCTCCTGTGCAATAGTCTGTAATGACAATATCATCACAATAAAAAGAAGGGATAGTTTTACGTTTCTCATAATCATATTTTATTATTGTTTAATTACTTTTTGTTCTGTGATTCCATTTTCAGTTACCATCTTCACTATATACATTCCTTTGGGTAAGAAGTTTATATTTATATACTTATCACTAAGAATGTTTTTTGTCAAGAGTTCTTGCCCGCTTAAAGAAAACACGGTCACAGATGTTTTGATAGAAGTGATGACATAAAAGCCATCTGTTGCCGGATTCGGATAAATTGATAATTCATTGTCTGAAACTGTTTTCACAGCATCTATTGTTCCTTTAGGTATTGCTGTCACAAAAGTATTGTTCACCGTATTTGTTATCACCGCAGGATTGTAGTCAAAATAAATATCAGCTTTGTTGCTCACTTTCGTATCATCAGTCAAACCAGTTTTCGGTTTAATGCTGTATTTTACAAAACCCTGACTACCCGATTTATTTTTTGTACTATCTGGCAATAAAATGTTTTCAAAATGGAAAACAACAACATTATTATCTTTTAGTTCTAAGCTTACCGCATGGCTTGACGAAATAATTTGCAGTGTTGATAAATCCATATTTGCATTGATAGTATCGGCGACATTTACATTGAAGGCGGTATCAGTTCCAGTATTTTGAAAACGAATGGTGTATTCTAAAAGCGAATTATGTAACACATAGCTTTTTGTCCCTTCACCTTGTGCTACTTGTTTATCGTTCGGGTCGAACGAGCCTGTAAGAATTTGTTTTAAGGTACATGTATTATTGCTCAAATTCACATCCGTGTTGCTGATAATTACATTGGCTTTATTTATTATGGTATCTCCAAGATGTTTGTAATCTGCCATTTGAGCACAGATTTGTATTTGACGATTTTCTTGTGGTAACAAATCAGTAAAATCCCATGTTACTTTATTCCCCTCAATCAGGGTTGCTTCCGGAGTTGTTTTTATTATAGTTGTCAGATCATCCAGTTCTATGCTAACGGTTCCACTTTCGTTTATAGAACCAGTATTTTTATAATCAACCCAATATTGCCCTGTAAACCCGATGCGGGTTGGTGTTCCTGATATTGAAACACTGACATCATCAATATTTTGTTCCGCTTTTAGTCCAAAAAACAATGTATCGGTCAAAGCTGTCGAGCTTGCAACGAATGATAAATCTATATCCGTTGTTGCTTTCCAGTAATTTTGAGGTTGTATGCTAACGGTATAATTTTCTGAATTAAGGGGAATATAAAACAGCCCATTTGTATGAGTTACCGTGAAATTATCATTAACTTTTAAAATCTGTTCCGGCAAATTTGTTTCACCATTGTCTTTTTTCCCATTTCCGTTTAGGTCGTTAAACACCTGTCCGATTTTTGTTCTGCCGGGATAGTATCCGGGGGCATGGCTTCCATCGTCTAACACCGATATTCCGTGTTTACTGGTAGAAAACCATTTTCTACCTTTTTCATCGATGAACACACTTGCCAAACTATCATTAGCCAAACCGTCTTTCGTTGTGTATGTCTTCCATGTCGTTCCGTCAAATCGTGAAACTCCTGAACTGGTAGTGGCAAACCATTTTACCCCATTTACATCAGATGCAATAGAATAAACATCATATCCTGCTACACCATCGGCAGTCGTATATGTTTTCCATTCCACCCCATTGAAAGAAGTTATACCTTTTGATGTAGCCATCCATTTCTCTCCTTTTTCATCTATATGTAAATCCCAAATAGTGTCAGAGGCAAGTCCATCGGCTGTGGTATAATGTTTCCAATCTGTTCCGTCATATTTATATATTCCGTTTCCCCAAGTGGCATACCAAAGTGTATTTGGACTTTCCGATTTTATAGATGATACATTAAGAATATCTGGATAAGGTTCAAACTGTATTCCATTGTATTTTAGTAAGTTTACTTCTGATCTGGGAAGGAAACCACCAATCCAGATGTTGTCATATTTATCTATATGTAAGTAAGCTAGTAATCCTCCATTATGCTTAAAATTGCTCCAATTGGTTCCATCAAATCGAATCAAATAACGACTATTTGTTGTTGCCAGCCATTTGTTATTTGCATTATCTACAGCAATAGAATTTATGTCACTAGTTACGAGACCCTCGGTTTTTGTATAGGATGTCCACTTGTTTCCATCGTATTTCATTAACCCTCCGTTATCTGCAGTTGCGTTATTGGTTGAGTATGCAAACCACTTTTCGCCAGATTTATCCATAACCGCACAAGATATATTATTAGATACAGGTGCGGATGCAGTTGTATATTCTGACCAGTTATCCCCGTCAAAAATAGCTATTCCTTTCCCATAAGAAGCAAACCAATAGCTATTATCTTTTACTTTGCAAATATTCATAACAGCATTTGCAATCGTACTGTTTTGTGTTGTATATGTTTGCCATGTAGTTCCATCAAACACAGAAAGCCCTTGCGTTGTTCCTGCATATATTTTGTTGCTAACCGTATCGGCGTAGATAGAATAGACCGTATCACATACCAACCCATTGCTATGTGTATAGGTGTGCCATGATGTTCCGTTATAAACAGAAAGACCTCTATCTGATCCAACCCAAATATTATTTTGCTTATCAGTTGCAATAGCAGAACAATTACTATCGGGCAAACCGTCAGCCATATTATACTTAACCCAATTCGTATTATCGAACTTATAAATACCACGATTAGATGCAAACCATTTATTGTTATACTTATCTATGGTCATTCCTTCTACAAAAGAAACAGGAATTCCGGTTCCGATAGAGTGTGTGGTCCATGTAGTTCCATCAAAGCTACTCATTCCGCCACGACCTCCAAACCATTTCACACCGGTTTTATCTATTGTAATTACCATTACTGTATTACTCAACAAACCGTCTGTTTTTGTATAACTTTTCCAAATAGTGCCGTCGAAAGTATTAACGCCTACATTGGTACCAAACCATTTCACACCGGAATGATCTATGGCAACTGCATTAACTGCATTGCTAAACAAACCATCAGAAGTTGTATAGTTCTTCCAAAGTTTCCCATCGTAGGTATATACCCCCTTATCAAAACTTGCTATCCATTTAACACCAGATGTATCTTCTGCAATAGTAGAAATTTGAGTTGATCCCACTGTATTACCAACAAAATAATTCGTCCATTTATCTGTTGCAATACCCTGTAACGACAATATCATTACAATACATAAAAGGGATAGTCTTGAATTTCTCATAATCATATTTTATTATTGTTTCATTACTTTTTGTTCTGTGATTCCATTTTCAGTTACCAACTTCACTATATACATTCCTTTGGGCAAAGAACTTATGTCTAAATATTTATCTACAGAAATGTTTTTCGTCCATAGTTTCTCTCCACTTAAAGCAAATAATGTTACCGATGTTGGATTAGCTGTTTTTACATAAAAACCATTAGTTGCTGGATTAGGATAAATTACTGATTCATTGTCTGAAACTGTATTCACAGCATCTATTGCACCTTTGGGTATTACAGTCACAAAAGTATTGCTCACAGTATTTGTTACCACCGCAGTATTGTAGTCAAAATAAATATCAGCTTTGTTGCCTACTTCCGTATCATCAGTCAAGCCTGTTTTTGGTTTAATACTGTATTTTACAAATCCCTGACTACCCGATTTATTTTTTGTACTATCTGGCAATAAAATGTTTTCAAACTTAAAAATAACAACATTGTTATCTTTAAGTTCTAAGCTCACCGTATGACTTGAAGAAACAATTTGCAGTGTTGAGATATCCATATTGTTGTTGATGGTATCGGCAATACTTACTAAAAAGGCTGTATCGTTCCCAGTATTTTGAAACCGAATGGTATAATCTAACAAAGTATTGTGTAATACATAATTTTGGGTTCCTTCACCTTGTGCCACTTGCTTGTCGTTTGGATCAAAAGAACCTATAACTCGTTGCTTAAGCAAAACCGAATTATTTGTTAAATCCTTATCTTGATTTTGAATGCTGATGTTTGCATTATTCAACAGGGTATCGCTTAAATAAACGATACCGGGCATTTTAGTATATATTGCTATTTGTCTGGTTTCTTGGGGAGCTAGTTCGCTAAAGTTCCATGTAAGCGAATTCCCATTAACAAGGTTGGCAATAGGATCAGCACTCAGTATGCTTGTACGTGCATCTAATTGTAAACTAAGGCTTCCGCTTTCTTTTACAGAACCTATATTTTGATAATTTACCCAATAAACGGCGTTAAAGCCTGCACGCGAGGCTGTAGCATTGATTGAGACAAGCACATCACTTATATTCTCATTTTTAGCGACCCCAAAATAGATAGTTTTTAGTGCGGTGCTATCCGTAACATTTACGGTGATAACTGAATCGGTTGTTAAATGCCAATAGCCTTTGGGTGTATAAGTAAAAATATATTTACCATTAACAATCGAGTAATAAAAAGTTCCATCACTTTGAGTTGCCACATAATCGGAACTGTTCACTTTTACAAGTTGATTGGCAAGCACTTGTTCTGTAGAATCTTTTATACCATTTTTATTTTCATCGATAAAAACAATGCCTTTTTGTACACCGTCATCATATTTACATATACCATCGTTATAGGTTCCAATCCATTTATTCCCTTTTGTATCAAAAGCAATACACGAAATCGCATTTGATGATAATCCATCGGTCGTAGTGTATGTTTTCCAACCTGTTCCATCATATCGTGACAAGCCCTTATCTTTAGTACCAATCCAAATATTCCCTACTATATCAACAGCAATACAGCTAACCGAATCGGAAGCCAAACCCGAATTAGCTGTTGTGATACTTGTAAACCGATGTCCGTTGTACAATGAGATTCCCTTATTTGTTCCAATCCATTTTACGTTATTCTTATCAACCGCAACCGCATTTATTCTTGAATCAAGAAGTCCATCGGCTATTGTGTAATTGGTGTACAAGCTATTTTTATATTTAGTTATGCCATTTTCTTTCCCTAACCATAGTACACTATCATTATCAAGGGCAAGAGTATAAATAGAGTCTAAGGTATTACCTGATGCAATTGTATTGTTGTAAGTCATTTTAATACCGACTCTCGCAACATTATAATCAACAGTATCTATTTTATTCAGTGTACCGTCATTTCCAACCCAAACCTTGCCTTTTTTGTCTTCGACAAAAGAATAAGTCTTAGTTACAACATGTCCGGCTGTCGTTGTCCAAGCTCCAATTCCCATCCAAAAAGCATCATTATAAACGGAATATCCACGACCGTTTGTGCCTATATATTTATATCCGTTTGTACCTATATATATTGCAAGCACATCATCGCTATCAGTTATTTCTGTCGAATCGGATTTGTGATGATTTACCCACAAAGTATTATTCAGCACAGAAACGCCACCACCGCGAGTAGCTATCCATTCCTTATTATCTTTATCAACAGCGATAGCACTAATTCTATTTGATGCCAAACCTTTATAATGGGTAGCGGAATAAGATTCCCATTTTGTCCCGTCATATCTAATAAGCCCATTGAACGAACTAATCCAAAGAGTATTTTTTTTGTCAATCATTACATCATAAATACTTGAAGAATTTGAAATTTGTGATGATGGATATGAAATCCATGTATTTCCCTCAAGTTTCGATACTCCATTCACAACCGCACACCATTTATTTGTATCTTTATCAATTGCAATGCCCCAAATTTCGTCAGAAAGTAATCCATCTGTTTTTGAATACGTTGTCCATTTACTACCGTCATATTTTTGTAAACCTCCGTAGATTGTTCCAGCCCACTTATTCCCCGACGCATCTATTACAATAGTTGTTATTACACTGTCTTTCAGACCATCTTTTATGCTGTAGTTTGTCCATGTACTACCATCGTATCGGTAAACACCTAAACCATTTGTTCCAACCCACATATCACCTGTTTTGGTATCAAATGTAATACATCGAATAAGTTTAGGCGTATCATAATGAGTCCAGCGAGTACCATCATACTTAAACAAACCTCCAACAAGACAACCAACCCAAATATTTCCATCCTTGTCGACTTGAACAGCATTAATTGAACCGAAATCGGTTGTATCTGTTCGTGGATAGGAAATCCATTTCTGCCCATTGAATTTCACCAAGCCCAAACCTCTTGTCCCTATCCACTTGTTGTTCTGTTTATCTACACATATAGAAGTTAGAGAAACACTTGAGGTCAAGCCCATACTTTTCACTTTAGGGTAATTAACCCAAACCGAATCATTATACACTGATAGTCCATCATTTGACAAAAAGCATTTTTGACCTAATGAATCTATTGTCATGGCAACCAATGTATCTGACAATGGTCGTGTTTCTGCTTTGTAATTAATCCACTTTTGTGCATTACAAATTGTAGCACTCAGCAATGAAATAGTAATTAGTAACAATACTGTCTTTCTCATATATATTGATTGTATATATTGTTTAATTCTTTAATTCTTTAAAAAATTCAAGGCAAGCGGTTTTTTCATATACAACAGCCATTGCTGTTAACCAAAACCAATAATAGAAATCAGACAAAAAATTACCCCCAAAAGTATTGGTTTTCTTATTGTTGAAAATTATAATTAGCCCAAACACCATATCATTTACCAAGAATAGTTCAAAGGTAGTATTAAATAAAGAAACATTTAACTACACAAAAGGTTAGTTTTTCGGAATAAAATCGTAGTTTTGATTGTCTAATACGCTGTTTTATGGATATTGAAATGAATTTTTCGTCTTTTATTAAAAATTATCCCCTCTATTTTAAAACGGAACCCGATTATTCGAAACTTGAAGAACATCGAAGAGCTTTAGATGCATTAACCAATTTAGGATATCAGAATATCTTTGTTATAGACTTCTACAAGAATAATTATTGGTATTTAGAAATTCTTCCGTTCTTCTTATATGGACACACAAAAGAAGAAGTTATAGCTATGGGGATAGGGTTTCGCAGCAAGGTTGTAATGGCAGAAGAACGAGAACGTCAATCTAAAATATATTTAAACTTGTTGGATTTTATAATGCAATTGCCTGTCGAACGGCGAAAAAATGTACTCTTTTACACCAGTCATAAATGTCATCACAAGTCAGGACATATATTCTCGATAGGATTACAAGTAACACCGTTTTTACAAGATTCCAATGGTAATGTCTGGATGGCATTAGGAAGGATATCGCTGGCATCGAAAACTCACAATAGCGAAGCTTTTATAGAGATGCTTGACACCAAGGAACGTTTCGATTATAATATTACAAAACAGACATTTCTAGCATCAACCACCACTCATCTATCGGAACGAGAACAAATGATTCTGGCTTTATCGGCACAGGGATATACCGAGCAGGAAATATCCGATTCACTGTATATTTCAAAGAATACTGTTAAATTTCACAAACAAAATGTCTTTGAAAAATTTAAGGTAGATAATCTTTCCGAAGCATATTGCTATAGCCTGGTCCACAAGTTATGGTAATCAGCAGGAGCAAACCCATTTCGGAAATATGATCCACAAACAAATGGTTACAATAAATTGCATAATCATACATGTCGTGAACGCTTACAGTGAACCGGCTGTTTTGATATTTGTTGAGGTGATAAAGTATAAATATTTATTCCACAGAACAAAAACGCCTGTCACCAAAGCAGTGCTTTATGAAACAGGCGGAAAACTAAAACAGAGCAAACAGTATTACAATAGAAGCGTTGATTGCAAGCTGCTCCATGGTCCGGAAAGTTCGGGACGCTTGGTGTCGTACCAGCGGAAATAAATGTACAGATACTTTGCCGAATTAGCAGCACCCAGTTGCAGGGTGAATGATGCTTTGGTCGATAGCTCTTTTACCATTCCTGCACTTTCGATTGATGTGGGTGGAGTGAGACCAATCAAATACGAATACTGCACCGAATCGGCATCTTCGAGTATCGAGGCACGTGTTCCTGTAATGCTGTAACACTTTACCGAAACCGAACCTCCGCCCAGCGGTTGCAAGGTAACGGTCACCGCATCGGTGATGGGAGTAGTGGGAATGGTGCGGGTGGTTTTCTGCAACACTCCTTTTTTGATGTTGAATGTTTCCATGTCCACAATCGTAACATTGGGCGATGCGGCAATGCGGTCGAGCAAACGGTTGTCCTTATCCAAATCGACACACGATTGTATGATGGAAAGCAATTGATCTTTGATTGCCGTAGTCCGGCTTTTTTTCTTATCACTATACATCAAATACAATGGTTGCCAATCTGATGCCAATTTTTTCCAATCAGCCAATTCACTGTCTACAATGCCCAATCGTACTGCATTGTTCGGATCTCCCATCTGCAAATAAGCTGTAGTGGTGATAATAAATGGATTGAAATCATCAATCCCACGTGGTATTCTTGCACTTGATGCCATAATAAAAGTAGTTAGATGTTATTAATAATTTAATTTACGTATAGAGTATTTACTAATAAAAAGATATTTATTATTTTTGTACAAAGATATACAGCACATAAACACATTTAAATAGCCATCAATCGTCATTTTTATAATCGAAACCCGTGAAATGATGTCATACACCAGTAATGAATATATAAACAGACAGCTTTGCGTTGATGCTGCATATTATGCTGCATTTGAACAGAAAAAAACGATTCTTCGACAATTATCACATTCACAAAACAGATCTGTTATTGTCTACGATATGCTTGCCGATGAATTTGGTGACATGAGTTACAATCAATGTAGCCACATGCCATATACAATGGCACATTCATTGGTTGCATCACGATGGAATGCCATTCACCCCGACGACCGTACATTTGTGAAACAGACACAGCAAAAGGCTTATGAATACAGTAAGTCGATACCACACAACGAACGTCAGGAATACAAACTGATATTCGAATGTCGTATAAAAAACGAATTGGGCGAATATGTCAGGTTGTTGCATCAATATATGATTGCCGAACTCGACCGCACGGGCGAACCATGGCTAATACTCATCATTCTCACACCCATCATCGGACGAAAAACCGGGGAACCGCCCAAAACACCAATGATGATGAATATCCGCACGGGCGAATACCATTTGTTTAAGAAACACATCCTGTTTTCGAAACGCGAAGTCGAAATTCTCAAATATATATCACTCGGACACGATAGTGCCACAATAGCCGGACAATTGTTTTTGAGCAAAAACACCGTTGACAATCATCGCAAACATATTTTACACAAAACAAACACCGAAAATACCACTCAGGCATTGTTTTATGCTTACAGTATAGGGTTGCTTTAAATTTATGATATACAACCACTTACTGTTTTGCAGATATACAAAAGCTCAGATACAATGCACATTGAAACAGTTACGATGTGCATTGTTAAAACTTCATTACACATTTTCACTTCTTCGATTGACATTGTAGGTGTTCCGATAGACATTGAAGTATCTTCAATGTCTATTTATAAACCTTCGATATGTGTTGAAGGAATAAAAAGGTGTATAGTTATTCCTTCGATGCACATTGAAGATCCATCTATGTATTTTGTATAACCCTGACAGTGGCTTTATGCCCTGTCAGCGGTTAGTTTCTGCTATAGCAATTACAGCGAAGCGTTTGCTATTATAAGGTTTAGAAAATGGGCTGACGGTTTATAATTGAAAGGTTGTATCTTTCGGGGAAAGAGAACTAAAGATGTCGTAGTCTTATTTTCAACCGCTGTCAAAACAACCGCTGTCAGGGTCTACGACCAGTGACAGGGTTGGGGAGCTGAAACGAATAACAAATTTTATAAAATAGATGTAGATATGGCAGAAACTTATATTCCTCTCGAATATGGAGGATATTATCATATTTATAACCGGGGAATTAATTCATGTCCCATTTTTAAAGAGACATCGAACTACGAACATTTCCTTTGTTTGTACGACCGGTATATAACGCCCGTAGCCGATACTTTTGCATGGGTGCTGATGGGTAACCATTTCCATTTGTTGGTACGCATAAAAGAGGAACAGGAGATAAGATGTATACCTGCCGACGAAAAACATCAAGAAGCCAAACCGTATAAGCCTATAAATCAATTTAAACATTTGTTTAATGCTTACGCCCAGGCTTTTAACAAAAGATATAAACGCACCGGAGCATTGTTCGAAACGCCATTTGAACGATTGAGGATAGAGTCGGAAACATATTTTAAAGTATTGGTGATGTATATTCACAATAATCCGGTGAAACATGGGTTTTGTTCACATGCCAATGAATACCCGTGGAGCAGTTATGAAAACTGCCTTTCGGATAAAATTACAAAACTAAAACGCGAACAAGTGTTGGATTGGTTTGGCGATAAGAATCTGTTTCGATTAATGCACTCCGATTTCAATTTGGAGACAGATCTAAACGACGGTTTAAAGATTAAAGATATAGGGAAGTAAAAGGAGAAACCTCAACAACGGCATTATGCCCTGTCAGCTGTTTAGATATACCAGGAATTTAAAGATTGAATATCTACGAAAGTATATAGCAGATGAAGATACAGATAGACCGAAATTTTCTTTCAGGGTCTACGACCACTGACAGGAAGATTATATCTCTTTATATTTTTTTGTGTTGATACCGAATTTATTCATTCTTAATCCCAGCATCCTTCGGGTCAAGCCCAATTCTTCGGAAGCAGCCGACATATTTCCTTTGTGACTTGAAAGAGAATCTATAATCATTTCATATTCAACGGCGTCAAGTTTTGCTCCAAGCGTATTTTTTATTGTTGTATCCGACGATATTGGTTTTTGGAAATAAATGGGTAAATCATACCCATGAATCGTATTGTCTTCAGAAAGAATAACCGTACGTTCTATCACGTTTTCGAGTTCACGAACATTGCCCGGCCATGAATATGCAAGCAGCATTTCTTGAACAGGAGTCGATATTCTTTTGATTTCTTTTCCGAAACGACGGGTGAATTTCGATACAAAATATTCGGCAAGGACTATAACATCACAAAAACGTTCGCGAAGAGGTGGAATGATGATTGGAAAAACATAGAGTCGGTAATATAAATCTTCGCGAAATGTTCCCTCTTTTACCATTTGCATTAAATCCCTGTTTGTTGCTGCAATAACTCTGATGTCGACCTTTATTTGTTTATTTCCACCAACACGCTCAAACGTCCGTTCTTGCAATACTCTCAACAATTTTGCCTGGATGGATAGAGATAATTCGCCAACTTCATCAAGAAATATTGTTCCACCATCGGCATCTTCAAATCGACCGATTCTTGTTTTATCGGCTCCGGTAAAAGAGCCTTTTTCGTGTCCAAAGAGTTCGCTTTCCACCACACTTTCGGGTAATGCAGCACAGTTAAATGTTATAAAAGGTTTATTAGCCTCCAGACTGTTGTAATGAATTGCATTTGCAACCAGTTCTTTTCCTACTCCGCTTTCGCCCAATAACAGTACTGTTGATTTTGTTTTTGCAATTTTGTTGATGAGTGCATAAACTTCCTGCATCGGTTTTGAGTTGCCAATGATGTTTGATGGATGGAATTTTTCTTTAAGGGCATCTTTTAATCGTTCATTCTCTATTCGTAAAAATGTTTTTTCTTCGTTTTCCAAAAGATATAATTCCACGGCTTGAGCTATCATGGTTGCTATTACACTAAGAATTTCAACATCATGATTTAGCGATTTTGGATTTGAACAATGTCGTTCCACGCTGATAGCTCCCAAGACCTTTTTCCCATGAAGTATTGGAATACATACAAACGAAAAATTATTTTCATCCGGTGCCGAATGACTTTTTGTTCTATTCAAAAAGGCTGGTTCATCACTAATCCTAGGCACAATGATGGCTTTTCCGGTTTCTACCACCTTGCCTGTAATACCTTCACCAATGGAATATACTCCACGGGTTTCTTCTTCTCCAGTCAAACCAATACTATCGTGAATAAATATCTTGCCCGATTTACTGTTGTAAAGATTAATCATTCCTTTTACAATGCCCATATCTCCTTTCATTATCTTTAGAAGGATGGATAGCGTATCAGCAAGGTTCTCACTTTCGGCAACAGCTTTTCCCATTTGCACAAGGGGTGCAAGCATCTCTCCTCTGCATATAGAATTTTCGGGCGAACGATTATTTTTACACTCTTCTTTGTTTACACAAAAATGTATATGATTAAAATCGTGAGTTTCCATGTTTCTTGTATTCATTCGATATTAATTATCACAATAACGTTATTTAACTATTTCGTAGCTACAAACTTCTCTTCCATTTTCAGAAATAATCAATAAGAATGTATTTACATCAAATTCGTCTAATGTAACGATTGTGTTACTATATAGTACTGAATTTCTTAAAAGTTGTTGTCCTCCACAGCCATAAAGCTTATATTGAACGTTTTCCACAATCTTGTTTATTTCTACATTTATAGCCTTTGTTGCACAAATAGGATTCACAGAAATTGAATACGGAAGCTCTTCTTTATCCAATATTTTCACCATTATTTGATGTTGTTCCAGATTTTCTTTCTGCTTCAATCCAGAAACTTTCTTTTTGAGATCTTTCATATTGTTAGAATTTAGATCGTTATACTTAAATGTAGATATCGATACCTATTCGAAAACGTAATTTCAAGAAATTGAAATATACGTTTTTATACTATTTTCGGCAAAAATCATACCTCATCTATTTTAATAGTTTTATCCGCATCGTTAATTCATTATTTCAGAAACATATTCTGTAATAGTTATTCCATCTGTTTATGTTTTTTAAGTCTTTAATTATCAGCTAAAACCTTGAAGACCTCAGCGAAGCTGATATACCATATAATCATCCTTGCATGGAGTGTACTTTTTGCTCATGGTCATTTCAAAGTATATTACATACAACACACATATTCACTATTTTACAATTATATTTTAAATATAAAGACTATTTTCTGTATTAAACCACTTAATTCGGAAATCTCGGGAAAATAGATAGCTAAAAAGTGTACATAAAAGAACAAACCTTATTAAAAATGTTCATTTAGGAACAAAAAAGTAGCAATAAAAATACTGGATTGTTTAATTATAAATAAAATTTAATAAATAATTAAATACACCACAAATGCCTAATAATTAGAACTGTGTTTCATATATTAATTATATATTTATTACAGATTAGCCATATATAATTTCAAATCGTAAGTTGATTTTTAAATCATGGTATACAAATTGACTTAGGGGGATTGTTCAGATATATCAAAACAAAATAATCTGAAAGTCATTAGTCTCTAATTTAAAAAACAATGTTATGAAAAAGATTGCATTTTATGGTAAAGGTGGTATTGGGAAATCAACAACCCAACAAAACACAGCAGCCGCCATGGCTTACTTACACAATCAGAAAGTATTTATTCACGGATGTGATCCTAAGGCTGATTCAACCCGTATGATTCTGGGAGGAATGAATCAAAAAACCATCATGGATACTTTGCGTGACGACGGTGCTGAATGTGTAACCGTAGATAAAGTGGTGAGTACAGGTTTTGCCGGTATCCGTTGTTGTGAATCGGGAGGTCCTGAACCTGGTGTGGGTTGTGCCGGACGAGGAGTCATTACCGCCATCGACTTGATGGAAGCTCAGGGAGCATACACCGAAGAGTTGAATTATGTGTTCTATGACGTACTCGGTGACGTTGTTTGCGGTGGTTTCGCAATGCCAATTCGCGATGGTAAGGCACAAGAAGTTTATATTGTGGTTTCGGGCGAGATGATGGCTGTGTATGCTGCTAACAATATTTGCAAAGGTTTGGTGAAATACGCAAAACAAAGTGGTGTACGCTTAGGTGGATTGATTTGCAATAGTCGCAAAGTTGATAAAGAAAGAGAATTTATTGAAGAATTCGCTGCTGCAATAGGCACTCAAATGATTCACTTTGTACCTCGTGACAACATTGTTCAAAAAGCTGAATTTAACAAAAAAACGGTAATTGAATTTGATTCTACATGCAACCAAGCTCACGAGTACAGCGAATTAGCACGAAAGATAGTTGAAAACACAAATTTTGTAGTGCCTAAACCACTTACTATGCCTGAACTAGAATCGATGGTTACAAAATATGGTCTTGTTGATTAATTTTAAAAGATAGGAGAACTAAGTATGAAAATGATTAGAGCAATTGTGCGACCAGAAACAGCTGATGTTGTTGCCGAAGGATTAGCCGAAGCTGGATTTGTTTCGCTTACAAAGGTAAGTGTATTTGGTCGTGGTAAACAAAAAGGTATTACCGTTGGAACAATACATTACGACGAATTACCGAAAACATTACTTATGGTAGTTGTAGAAGATAAAGATGCAGATGAAGTTATTAAACTTATCAAATACAAAGCTTATACAGGAAATTTCGGCGACGGAAAGATTTTTGTGTCGGCTGTTGAAGATGCTTATACTGTTAGAACAGGTCTTAAAGGACTTTAATATCATAAGGCTATGAAAGAGATAATTGCAATCATTCGTCCGAATAAAGTTGGACATACAAAAGATGCACTCGATAAATTAGGATTTCCCAGCATCACGGCAACACCTGTATTAGGACGAGGAAATCAGCGAGGTTTAGCAGGCGAAGTAAACATCGACATAAAACCTGAAATTCTAGCTCAAGGTCGATCTGGAGGAATGAAATATATTCCAAAACGTCTTCTATCTATGGTCGTTAGCAGTGCCGATGTTGATTTAGTCGTAAAAACAATTATGAAAATTAATCAAACAGCCCATATAGGCGATGGTAAAATTTTCATTTGCCCTATTGATAATGCAGTTCGGGTCAGAACCAGTGAAGAAGGCGATGCTGCAGTTAAGTAAATTAATATAAAATTAATGTAAGGAGAATTAATTATGCCATATCATAAATTTAAAGTTAGTGAATGTATCCCCGAGCGTTTGCATCATGCAGTAGATAAGGGAGAAGGTGAAAGCCTTACCGATGCCCTGCCGTTGGGATACTTGAACACCATTCCCGGTTCAATATCGGAAAGAGGTTGTGCATATTGTGGAGCTAAACATGTGATTGGAACTCCTATGAAGGACGTAATCCACTTAAGTCATGGCCCTGTGGGTTGTACTTACGACACATGGCAAACAAAACGCTACATCAGCGACGATGGAAACTTTCAGCTTAAATACACCTTTGCTTCTGATATGAAAGAAGCACATGTGGTGTTTGGAGCCGAAAAAATGTTGAAAAAGAATATTGTTGAAGCATTCAAAGCATTCCCTCAAATCAACAGTATGTCTCTCTACCAAACCTGTGCCTCGGCATTAATTGGTGACGACTTGAATGCTATTGCAGAGGAAGTGATGCAAGATATGCCCGGTAAAAAAATATTTGTGTGCAACTCTCCTGGATTTGCAGGTCCAAGTCAATCGGGTGGTCACCACAAAATAAACTTAGCTTGGTTAAGTCAAATGGTTGGAACTGCTGAGCCTGAGATTTACAGCAAGTATGTAATAAACTATGTAGGCGAATACAACATTCAAGGCGACCAAGAAGTTATGAAAGATTATTTCCATCGTATGGGAATACAAATACTTGCAACCTTCACCGGAAATGGACGCTTCGACGATTTACGCTGTTTACATCGTGCACAACTCAATGTACTTGAATGTGCTCGTTCGGCCGAATATATATGTGACGAACTTCGTGCCAAATACGGTATTCCACGCATGGACATAGATGGATTTGGATTTGAAGCCACTTCCGATTCGTTAATGAAAATTGGTTATTTCTTTGGTATTGAAGATTTAGCTCGTAAAATTATTGAAGAAGAAACCGCTCGTTGGAAACCAGAATTAGACTGGTATGCTGCCCGTTTACAAGGAATAAAAATGTGTCTTTGGCCAGGTGGATCAAAATTGTGGCACTGGTCTTATATGCTTAAAAAAGAAATGGGCATCAATATCGTTTCTGTTTACACAAAATTCGGTCATCAAGGCGATATGGAAAAAGGAATTTCACGTTGTGAAGAAGGTACTTTGGCTATTGACGACCCCAATGAATTGGAAACCGTTGAAGCTATGTACGACTTAAAACCAGACCTTATCATGACAGGAAAACGTCCTGGTGAAGTAGCTAAAAAAATTCGCATCCCATATCTCAATGTACATGGCTATCACAATGGACCATACAAAGGATACGAAGGCTGGGTTCGTTTGGCTCGGGATATTTACAACTGTGTTTATTCGCCAGCTCATCAACTAGTACATTTGGATATCAGCAAAGACGAAATACCAACCGATAAAGGTTTTGTAACACGCGAATCGCTATCGGATGTGAACCTGAGCGACGAAATAAAAAACTCTACCACATTGCGTCAATGCACAAGTGCATACGACCCAATCCCAGGATTGCGTAAAAAGGCAGACGATAATTTATATCTCTTCCCCGACCCGCAAACAGGCGAGTTGAGAACTGTGCCAGTTGAGAAATTGAGAAAGAACAAAGTTGTTGATAATGATTAAAAAAGAACGATTATGGATAAAATTGTTGCCGAAGAAAAAATGGCTCAACTAGAATGGTACATCGCCAAGCACTGTTTATGGCAATATAATTCAAGGGGATGGGATAGATTAGTCCAAAATGAGCGAATCTTAACAAAAACAAAACAATTGCTTTGTGGAGAAAACGCCAAAGAAGATGATACTACACCCGACAGATATTATTGGAGTGAAGCCATGTCTCTATCTAGTGCATTTAAAAGATATTTCCCTTGGGTGGAACAAACACCGAAAGAAGATATTGCACAAATAATACAGTTGCTAAAAGATAGAATGGATTATACAATGGTAGAAGGTTCGTTGAACCAAGAATTGAAGAAACAACAGTACTAGTATAATCGATGTTTTTGATAAGCAAGTTCGATTAGGGTTGATAAAAAGATGTGACATATCGAAAGAACATAATTTCGACCCTTTCGATTTGCTTTAACGGGAGTTCCCTTAGGTAAAATATTTAATGAATTAAAAATGTAAATTATGAGTTGTAATGTAAAAGCAAAAGATAGAACTGGAACGATTAACCCTATCTTTACCTGTCAACCAGCAGGAGCTCAATTTGTCAGTATTGGGGTAAAAGATTGTATTGGTCTTGTTCATGGAGGACAAGGATGTGTGATGTTTGTGCGATTGATTTTCTCGCAACATTTCAAAGAAAGTTTTGAATTGGCATCATCATCAGTTCACGAAGACGCAGCCGTTTTTGGAGCATTGAAAAGAGTTGAAGATGGCGTTGATGTATTGTTGATGCGTTATCCCGACTTGAAAATCATTCCTATCATCACAACTTGTTCAACCGAAGTTATTGGTGATGACGTGGATGGAGTTGTTCTTAAACTTGAAGAAGGGCTACTTCAAGAAAAATATGCTGGTCGCGAAGTACATTTGATTCCTATTCACACACCAAGTTTTGTGGGTAGTATGGTTAGTGGATACGATGTGGCTGTAAAAGATTTTGTTGCTCATTTTGCAAAAAAAGAAGCAGAGAAAAACGGAAAAATTAATTTAATAACTGGTTGGGTTAATCCTGCTGATGTTACCGAGCTAAAATCGTTGTTGGCTGCAATGAAAGTTGATGCAACAGTATTGTTCGAAATAGAAACCTTCGATTCTCCAATAATGCCCGATGGCAACCACGTGTCACATGGAGAAACAACAATCGAAGATTTACAAAGCACCGCTAACGCAATTGGAACTATTGCCTTAAACCGTTACGAAGGTGCTAAAGCAGCTCATTATCTTGAAAGTGAATTTGAAGTGCCTGCAATAGTAGGTCCCACTCCAATAGGAATTCGCAATACCGATACATTCCTTGCCAATGTGAAAAAGATGACAGGAAAAGCTATTCCACAATCATTGGTTCGAAAAAGAGGTATAGCTCTCGATGCTATTGCCGATGTATCGCACATGTTCTTGGCTGGCAAAAAAGTTGCAATTTATGGTAACCCCGATTTAGTAATTGGCTTAGCAGAATTTTGTATTGATCTTGAAATGGAACCAGTATTATTACTTTTAGGTGACGACAATGGTGGATATGCAACCGATCCTCGTATCAAAGCTTTGAAAGAAGGTGTAAATTTTGACATGGAAATTGTTACAAGTGCCGATTTTTGGGAACTTGAAAACCGCATCAAAAATCAAGGTCTTAAACTTGATTTAATTCTTGGTCACTCAAAAGGTCGCTATGTTGCAATCGACAATAACATCCCTATGGTACGACTCGGATTCCCCGTTTACGATCGTGCTGGAGGCTTTCGCCACCCAGTAGTTGGTTATGACGGAGCTATATGGTTGGCAGAAGAAATGGCAAATACCATATTCACCGACATGGAATACAAACACAACAAAGAATGGGTTCTAAATGTTTGGTAAAATTCTTAGTTAAACAATGAACAAGAAGCTGCAATTTCTGCCAGTGCAAACAAAAAAGGTATAGCTGGCAGAAATGCGGAGTCATAAAAAGGTAAAGAGATGGAACTGGAAATTGATGAATTAATAGATGTAGAAGCTTTTGAACAAGACTACAAAGATGCTCAAGCTTATTATGAAAGAGCTCTCGAATTCTTACATGGAGGATTTCGCTCAAGTTTAGTGTTCAATATTGCAGCCGTAGCTCTCGAAAGATATCTTGTAGCTTTATGCGATTTGCATGGCTTAATGCCTCGAAACCATAATTACATCTGTATGATGCTTGAATTGGAACCAGTTATGACATTCCCCAAAGAGCTTATAAAAGAAATAAAATCGTTGGATTTGATATTTGGTATTTGCTCAATTGAAGATTACCGACATCCAAATCCCGATAAAGCAGATATGGATCGAATTCTTAAGATGTGTAAAGACGTTCAACAAGTATTCACTCAACCAGAAATAGCATTACTTATACCAAAAAATAGTAGTAATCAAATTTAAATTTTAAAAAGATGTCTGAATTAAAAGAAGGTCATCCTCATGGCAAAATGCGTCGCCATGAACGAGAAATAACCGATCGCACAGAAATTGATGAAATAATAGCCTCGGCAAAACAAATGCGAATAGCTTTGGTCGATGGTGAAATACCTTTTCTTGTACCAGTATTCTATGCCTTTGATGGAACGTACATCTATTTCCATTCAGCAAAAGTTGGCACAAAAATCGAAATCATAAAACGCAATAATAACATCTGTTTCGAAATAAGTGTCGACAATGGAATTGTAGAAAGTGATGTAGCATGCGATTTTGAAGCAAAACATCGCACTGTTATAGGCATAGGAAAAGCATATTTTGTAGAAGAAGAAGCAGAAAAGATAAAAGTACTTGATTTGATAGTTGCTCAATTTACCGATAAAAAATTTGAATATCCCAAAGCAAATGTGAATGGAACAGCAGTGCTACGAATTGCTATCGACTCAATAAAAGGGAAGAAACACGGAGTATAATACTCCTTACAAAACTCCGCTCCACTTTGACCTAGAAAGGTGAAATTCAAAAAAATGTAGGATTAAATAGAAAGGAATAATATGAAAATCGCAGTATTTGTTGACCCTGATGGTTTGGTCATTCCATACGATAAGAGTGGAACAATAATTTTGTATGAGAAAAGAGACGGACAATGGCATTGTAGAAACAAAACACCATTAAGTGCCGATAACGGTCAAAGCATTGCCGACATTAGAGCTCGGGTACAATATGTCATTTCGGAAATAGACGACAGCAAGGTATTTGTTGTTGAAAAAATGAAAAGCTTGCAAATATCGGTATTCGATGGCTTTGGTATCACCGTGTGGGAACATAAAGGGAAACCCGAAATTGCCTTCGATTATATTACCGAAAAGGAATTAGCAAAAGGTCAAAAGAAATCCAAAGGTTGTTGCGATACACAACGTTCCGAGTCGACTGAAGGATTAACTGAAAACAGCAATTGTGGCACATCAGGTTGTGAAGTTGGTTGCGATTTAACAAATGGTTCATGCTCAGGCGTACCTACCGATTTACAAGCGGTATTGATTAATGAAGGTGCATATAAAATTGATTTAGCCTTGTTGCTTGCAAGCTACAGTTCGCTTAATTCAAAGCAAATTTTGATTCCAATCCTGCATAACACCACATTTAAAACACTCGAAGTTGTTTGCGAACATATTCCACGCTGGTTTGGAATGGAACTTGAATCATTGAAACTTCAGTTTCATGAAAAAGATTCGACAGATGGATTTTGTCATGTATTAGTGTACCCAGCAAAATAAAACTTGCTTATTTCCTGTTGAAATCAATTTATAAAAAAGGAAGATTATGAAAATTGCAGTATTTGTAGATAAAGAGGGAAAAGTTCTTCCAATTCACAAAACAGGAATTATAAAACTATTTATTTATGAAGAAGAACGTTGGATAGATTTCAAACAAATTCCTTTTGACCTAAATGAAAGCCTATCTATTTCTGAAATACAGAACAGAATTAGAATTATGTTCCAAGAAATAGAAGATTGTGAAATTTTTATTGCGGAAACAATTAAAGAAATCATTTCCGCAACATTCAAAAATAGAGGAATAAAATTTTGGAAACATAGTGGGTTATTTCGCTCTCAACATCTTGACGAAATAATAAAACGATCAATAACGATTGAAGAAAATACAATGGAAACGAATCATGCTAACAAAGAATCGAAAGATGAAAACACCTGTGCTAAAGTCTATGAAGAGGAAAAAACAGCAATAGCAAATCATCCCTGTTTTGATATTGAGGCACGGCATACACATGCAAGAGTACATTTACCAGTTGCACCCAAATGTAATATACAATGTAATTACTGCAACCGAAAATACGATTGTGTAAACGAAAGTCGACCAGGAGTTTCGTCGGCTGTATTGAGTCCATATCAAGCTGTTGAATATTTGAAAGTATTGAATACAAAAATCAAAAACCTTTCTGTTATTGGTATTGCTGGACCTGGTGATCCATTTGCAAATCCAGAAGAAACAATCGAAACAATGCGTTTAATAAAAAAAGAATTTCCCGATAAATTATTTTGCCTCTCAACAAACGGATTAAACCTAAAACCATATATAAATGAAATAGCTGAATTGGGCGTAAGTCACGTTACTATTACAATTAATGCAATCGACCCAACTATTACAGCAAAAATATACTCTTGGGTACGCGACGGAGTAAATATTTATAGAGGAATTGAAGGTGCCACATTGATGATGAACCGACAATTAGAATGTATTCCTTTATTAAAAGCTAAAGGAATAACCGTGAAAATAAACTCGGTTATCGTTCCCGGAATCAATGACCGTCATATACCTGAAGTAGCAAAAAAGGTAGCAGAACTAGGTGCCGATGTTATGAATTGTATTCCACTAGTTCCTACAATCGACACAGGCTTTGCCGATGTTATGGAACCCGATAAAGGAATGATTTTTAAAATCAGAACACAAGCCAAAGAGTATATTCCAATGATGACACACTGTTCGCGTTGCCGAGCCGATGCAGCAGGTTTATTGGGGCAAGATTTTACCGAAGCATTTGGAATGTTACAAGAATATGCGTTAAAACCTTTGCATCCTCACGAAGAACGGCCTTATGTAGCAGTAGCAACTCACGATGGAATACTAGTTAATAAGCATCTAGGTGAAGCAACGGCTCTTTACATATACAAACAAACCCCAAATGGATTCCATTTTATGGGTGAACGAGCTACACCACCCGCTGGCAAAGGCGATCAACGTTGGCTCGATTTAGCAAAAACACTAAAAGATTGTAGAGCATTATTCGTTTCGGGAGTTGGTGAAAATCCAATGTTTTTACTCCAAAAATCGGGCTTACGAGTAGTTCAGATGACTGGTTTGATTGATGAAGGATTAGAAGCCATTTATCAAAACAAGCAAATTAAAACAGAAATGAATGCCGATGCTTTCAAATGTGGAGGATCGTGTGGAGGCAAAACGAAGGGCTGTGCCTAGAAAGTTATGAGTTATGAGTTATGAGTTTTTAGTTAGACTTCTGATTCATAAAAAAGACTCAATAGCAAAGCAATGTATTGTTAACTCAAAATTAAAAACTTAGAACTAAAGAAATGAATTCAAAATTCGAAAATAGCTGTCCTTCCTTTCAAAAAGGTGGTGGGACTATCATCCTAAACACGTCCACTCTAATTCGCCTGCCTTCCCCACCACCGCCCTTTGAATTGGAGTCAACTTCTAAAAAAGGGGTACGAACCCTAACGTTCGATTTTAGAATAATTTCGTTCGAGGTGAAGCATTGAAAAATAAAATACTTTTAAAGTTAAACCAAAAGGTCGATGAGTCATTCTCCGATATAAATATTATTACGACTTTCCCATATACTCCTCTCCTTGACGGTCTTGAAACCAGAACAAACAATACCAAATAAATATCCCACAATTTAATCATATAAAAAAGAGACTGTTTTTAAAACAGCCTCTTTTTTAACATTTATTATGTTTATACCACCCAATTGCTATTGGATTTAGAAAGAAAATCCAACGGTATAATACAAATGGTTTGAGTTAGGGTTATACATAATTTGTCCTGTGATAGGTAATGTAAATTTATCGGTTACAACAACATTTTTAACAATCTTAAAACCAACATTGACAATGCTATAATCGTCTTTTATCGTTTGAGTATAATATTTATCGCCACCGGCAACAACAACTGTTAGATTTTTAATTGCATAATCGAGTTCGGTATAAAACGAACCCGCCATGTTTGCTTTAGCTGAGGTACTATATTTTGCACCATAGAACGAATAGCCAACACTAAGCGTCAAAGGTAATTTTTTAGTTCCAGCCCACGATAGGTATCCTTCCAATTGATGCAAACCTGTTTTTGAATAATCAGAGTACTTTCCAAAAGTATACTCATCGCCACTTATGAAATAATCATTGACCGTTATCGAAAATCCTTTGGGTAACGTATATGTTGCAAACAAGTCTGTTTCGGGAAGTGAACCTCCAGGTAGATCACTAAATTGTACCGATCCCCACGCTCCAACAGATAAATTTTTATATGTTGCTTTTAACGTTGGTTGAATAGCAGGAGCATGACCATTTTGAAAGCCTCTCCATAAATACCGACTATACAAATCGGCTCCAACCGAAAAATCAACTACTGATTTCGTTGTGTCTTGTGCTACGACTTCGAAACCTGTCAAAAGTAAAGCACTTGCAACCACAATCATTGCTTTTGTTTTTTGTAAAAATCTCATAACATTTAAATTTTAATAATTAAACATGTGCAAATATACAATAATTAAACTAAAAAACAAGCATAAACAGTAAATTATTATCATATATTTATATTTGATTACTATTAATAACCTTTTATTCGCTTTAGAATTTCATATTGTTACTTTTGAATTATATTATATCATTACATATTACATTCTTAAACTTATTCATATTCTTTTAATTACATTTTATGCTTTTATGTATGCTTTTGACCATTTTATTATAGTATATTTGTAATAATTAATTTGTTATTCTATTATGTATAGAACGAATTGTCAAATAAAATCAACACTAGTACTTGACGAATTATTATAAAATTCTTGTTAGTACGGCGAAACTTCTGCAATAGAATAATAGAACGGGTTTACTGACGATCTCTATAAATTAATTATAAATATACGGATGAAACTTATAACGACAATCATAAGAGAAAACCTACTTGATCAAGTAAGGGAAGCATTAATTGAAGCCGAAATAACACGCATCACGGTAAGCTTTGTTTCGGGTCATGGACGCCAGCAACATGAAGACTATTATAGAGGAAATAAGGTGGTTCCCAATCTTATTCCCAAAGTAAGAGTTGAAATAGCAGTAAACGATGAATTTGTTGATATCACGATTAATACAATTATTAAAGCTGCCAAAACAGGTAACGTTGGTGATGGTAAAATTTTTGTCACTCCTCTCGATGAATGCATCAGAATAAGAACCAGCGAACGCGGAGGACGTGCCATTTAAACTTATCCTATTCACGTATTACAGAAATAAAAATGGTTCAATCAACGATTTTATCTATGTGCCTCCAACTGATTTTTAGAAATTCGTAATTGTTCCTTTTTTAAAAATCAGTATATTTGTGTTCGCCTATTTTCTCACGCGAAATATATTGTGTAGCAATTGCTTTTCGACTAATGGAATTCAATTGGGTTATTGATCTGCACGATATAACATACGAAATTGAATACTATACTGAATGAGTAACCTTTCAAAAAAAACATTTGTCTTAGGAATTGATATCGGTTCCACTACTGCAAAGATTGTACTATTGAACGATGACAGAGCAATAATTCACTCTGAATATGTAAGACACAACACAAAAGTTGCCGAAACGCTTCACAATCTTCTGGTTACAATAACCGAAACGTTTGGTGATATAGCTATTAAACCTGTATTTTCGGGATCGGCGGCAATGGGAATAGCCGAAAGAACAGAAACCCCATTCACTCAGGAAATAATAGCAACAAACATAGCGTCTAATGCATTATATCCCGGTATCAAAAGTTTGATAGATATTGGAGGTGAAGATGCCAAACTTGTAATATTCAGCGATTCGAATAAACCTGATATCAGGATGAATGGTAACTGTGCCGGAGGTACCGGTGCATATATCGATCAAATGGCTTCGTTATTGAACAAACCTGTTTCGGAACTCAATGACCTGGCATGGAAATCAACAAAAACATACCCTATTGCTTCACGTTGCGGGGTTTTTGCAAAAACAGATGTACAAAACCTTGTCAGTCGTAAAATTAGTGTCGAAGACATTGCAGCATCTATTTTTGATGCTGTTGCTCATCAAATCATCAACTCGCTTGCACGCGGATGCACCATCGAACCAAAACTCCTGTTCTGTGGCGGACCGCTCACCTATATCAGTTATCTCCGTAAATCGTTTGCCGACTTATTGCAAATCGACAAAGACCAAATCATTGTTCCCGAACGTGCCGAATTATTCATTGCTCTGGGAACGGCAATGTCCGTTTCTCCCGAACAATTGCCAATATCTATTTCAGAGTTCATGCAAAAACTGGAATCGAACAAAAGCAAACGAACCGGCGAAAACACTCTCGACCCCTTGTTTGCTAATAAAAAAGAACTCGATCACTGGGAACTGAACCAACAAATTATCCCCGTTCCCGAACGTGACGTTGCCGATGGCGAAATTTGCTTCCTAGGCATTGATTCTGGTTCAACAACCACCAAAATCATCATTACTGGTTCAGACAATACGATTGTCTATAAGTTTTATAAAAACAGTAACGGACATCCTTTGGAAACCGTGGTCGAAGGTCTGACAATATTTGCACAAAAGCTGAAAGACGAACATAAAACCATTACCATACAAAAATCGGCAGTCACCGGCTATGGCGAAGAACTTATTCACTCCGCACTCGGTATGGATTATGGCATTGTAGAGACCGTTGCTCATTTCCTGGCAGCCAAACATATTGAACCCGAAGTATCATTTATACTTGATATTGGAGGACAAGACATCAAAGCCATAAACGTACAAAACGACACCATCACCAATATTGAAATCAACGAAGCCTGCTCTTCGGGCTGCGGCACATTTATCGAAGGATTTGCACAGACCTTGGGATACAGCCCTCGCGATTTTGCAAACATTGCAACACAATCGAAAGCTCCATACGACTTAGGTTCGAGATGCACCGTTTTTATGAATTCGAAAGTGAAACAAGCTTTACGCGATGGATCCACTGTCGAAGATCTTTCTGCTGGTCTGGCATATTCTGTTATTAAAAACTGCCTTAACAAAGTTCTGAAAATAAAGAATTACTCTACTATTGGCGATAACATTGTCGTTCAAGGCGGAACATTCAGAAACAAAGCTGTATTTCGCAGTCTTGAACTGTTATCTGGCAAAAAAATTGTGGTTTCCGATAAGCCCGAAATGATGGGTGCTTATGGCGTTGCACTTTATGCTGCAAGCAAAGCAAAAACCGACAACGACAAACAAAGCGGATTTGTGGGATTTGACAATCTGGAAGCTATTAAACAATACACAACAAAAATATCGATGTGTAAAGGCTGTACCAACAATTGCCACATCACCGTTTATACCTTCCCCAACGGACGAGTTTGCTATTCGGGCAATAAATGCGAAAAAACATTTACAAACAATCAGATAAGTCAGGAAAAAGGACAAAACATATTCGAGTATAAAAAGAAATTACTCTTTACCACAAACCAGTCTTCCCAAACCGGCAAACCAACCATCGGGATTCCTCGAATACTTAATATGTACGAGAACTTCCCCTTCTGGAACACCCTATTCTCCAACTGTGGCTTTCAGGTTATGTTGTCTGACGAAAGCAGTAATCAGATATATAAAAAAGGAAATGGATCAATCATGTCCGATAATATCTGTTTCCCTGCAAAACTATCGCACGGACACATTGTAAACCTTATCGAGAAAAAAGTCGATCGCATATTTTCTCCATTGGTGGTATACGAACAAAAACAATTCAAATCAACATCAAACAGCTATAACTGCCCCATTGTTACCGGATATTCCGAAGTCTTAAAAAGCACCTCCACACTCCTCGATGCTGCAGAAATTCCATTCGATTCACCGGGCGTAAACTTTGCCGATGCCCGCCTTCTTCGCAAAGCATGTGTCCACTATCTTAGTTCACTCGGCGTAAATAAACAAAACATTACAAAAGCTTTTATTCTTGCACAAAACGCACAGCAGGAATTTAAAGAAGCTATTCAACAGCAAAACAAAGCAATACTCGATCACTCGATTGCCAACAATCAGGCGGTGGTTCTCGTGGCAAGCCATCCTTACCATTCCGATCATTTGATACATCAACGCGTATCTCACGTATTGGCCGATTTGGGCGTCTCCGTCATAAACGAAGAGATGGTAACAGAAGCCGGTAACGAAGGCTTCGACAGCTATTTCTCCGTGGCTCAATGGGAATATCCAAACCGCATTCTTCATGCAGCACAATGGGTCACTCGTCAAAAACAAAATATCGGACTTATTCAACTTAACTCCTTCGGATGCGGACCCGATTCCTTCATTTCCGACGAAATTAAAGATCTCGCAAAACGCTTCGGAACATCCTATGCTCTTATCAGAATCGACGAAGTATCAAGTCCCGGTTCTATAAAATTACGACTTCGATCTTTGGTCGAATCAATGAAACTAAAGACCGCCCTACAGCCCGACTCAACTACCATTTCAACACCAAGCAAAAACATGCCGATCTATACATCGGACGACACCAAGAAAACAATCCTTGTTCCATGGTTTTCCGATTTCGTTTCCCCATTTATACCAACATTAGGCAAGCTATTGGGCTACACTGTTGAAAACATCCCCGCCTCAAACCAACAATGCGTCGATCTTGGTTTGGAATACTCCAACAATGAAGTCTGCTATCCATGCACTCTCATCGTCGGTGATATCATCAAAGCTCTCAAAAGCGGCAATTACGATCTCAACAATATTGTCATTGGTATGACACAAACGGGTGGACAATGCCGGGCCACAAATTATATAGCAATCATCAAACGAGCCATGGCAAATGCAGGCTTTGGCAATATCCCGGTCGTCGCAATATCTTCGGCCGAAGGTGTTCACAACCTCCAACCCGGTTTCAATCCGCGATGGTCGAAAATCCTACAACCGGCCTTCTTTAGTATCCTCTTTATTGATTCCATTTCCCGATTATATTACGCTACCGTTTGCCGCGAAACCAACAAAGGCGATTCACTTCGTCTACGCCAACAATATCTCGCCAAAGCAATTGAACTTTTAGCAACTAATAATCACACCCAACTCTTTCAATTAGTGAAAAAAGCCATCAAAGACTTTAACGCAATTCCCGTTACCGGCGATGACGTACAAACAGTTGGTATCGTCGGCGAAATTTATATCAAATACAACTCCTTCGGACAATACGGCATCACCGATTGGCTCAGCCAGAATAATGTGGAAGTGATAGTACCCCCGTTGGTCGAATTCTTTACACAATCATTTATCAATTCCGAAGCATACAGCGACAACAACATCACCAAACCAGAGATATTTACGGTCATCAAACGATTCTCCGAATGGCTTACCGGACATTATATTAAGAAGTATGAAACAGAGCTCAATAATTTCCGCTTTTATCGACCGGCACATTCAATTCGTGAAGAAGCCAAGCTGGCTTCCAACATCTTAAGCCTTGCAAATCAATATGGCGAAGGATGGCTTATTCCTGCCGAAATAGCTTCATTCTCGAAACACGGTGTCAATAACGTTATCTGTATACAACCTTTTGGTTGTATTGCAAATCACATCATTGGAAAAGGTTTGGAAAAGAAGATTAAACAGCAATATCCCCAAATAAACCTGTTGTTTCTCGACTTAGATTATGATACCAGTAAAGTTAATTTATTGAACAGAATGCATTTTCTGTTGCAAAATCAGTAATCTGTTGTCACGCTTTTGGGAATAGGTTTGTCACTAATGCAAATACAGTTGTCTATCTGGTCAGCAATCTTCAAAGTAGAAGGATATTTGAAAGAGATAATATAATCTAATATATCTCAATACCAGCAATAGTAGCAATAGTAGGGGTATATCCGCTTTATCTGTAGTCTGTGTGTTTTTATTACTTTGCAGTACAATTTTTCGAAAGTACTTTTCAATAGCTAAAGTAACCATTTTTTTGTAAAAAGATAGTTTATAGTCTCATCTAATTCATCTAATCAGACATTTGATTTACACAATCAGGTATCTGATTCATACAATTCATGCCTTGTCTCCATAACCACACCAAGGATTTTGGATAATGGGAAATACACATTTCCCCCAGATAAAAAGTCCGATTGACAGTTTGGATGGTTCGTTTTATTATTTACATTTGAACTGTTAACGAAACAAATATAAAAAGCACTATTTTTGAAAGATTATTCTACATTTTGGGGTTTAAAATTTTTACTTTTGAGAGAGATTGTCGACCTGAAAATATATGGAATATATCAGCAATTGCTGAGACTGGGATGTTAGCAAAAACAAAAAAATGCAAAGCGGTCTACATTTTAATTAGACAAATAAAAAAGACTATAGAAAGTTGAAGCGAAAACTGATTTAAATTTATTGAAAATTATTATTTTATTTACATGAGTTCGATTAATAAAATAAATCTAACTGAGAATCGGTTTTCTCAATATCATACTTGATAGCAGATTTTTTGTCAAAGAAAGAATATGCAATTAATCCGGATAT
>Ga0302296_1000371_pt1 | contig 38089 bp, 26 predicted proteins | sample III_Fen_N3_1_FD_194546 | JGI IMG/M metagenome (GOLD analysis project Ga0302296, IMG submission 194546) | Peat permafrost microbial communities from Stordalen Mire near Abisko, Sweden - III_Fen_N3_1 | ecosystem: Environmental > Terrestrial > Soil > Wetlands > Permafrost | place: Sweden: Abisko... | reverse complement strand
AATCCCGGAAAGTTCTGAAATCATACTTTATGTTTATATTAGTGGAGCTGAAAAAAGCTATCCGCCTTTTGGCGGATTTAGTTCAACTTCAGCTACCCGGCCTTCGGCAGCAGTGGTTTTCGGTGTGCATCTTTCCGCCCAGGCTGCTTTTCGGCTTGACAGGAAATCGCTCGCAATCCGCCCCTGCGTGTAGCTTCCTACGTTACCAGCCATTTTAAAATGACGAATCACAATATGAAAGCAAGTGACATAAATATAGTTGAACCTATCCTTAAAGGATTAATTCATAACTCGATTGTTAACTCCGTTGACTTTATAGTTGACAAGTGCAACAGACTTAGTAATAATCCCCAAGAACCTGACTTTGTAGCTTCTCTTACATTAAAGTTCACTCCTGACTTGTTCAATATTCTGAAAGTTGTTTTTCCCAAAACTAAATTTGCAGTGACAGGTGTTTTCAGTCATCAAAAACCTTTGGCAGACATCGGATTACCAATAGACCCGGAAATTGGAGATATATTGTTCGTATATGTTTATACAGACAAAAATGGTTCAGAAATGCTCAACTCACTTTTACTACAGGCCAAAATATCAACAAAATCTACAATGACAGTTTCGAAAGCTGAATCACACCAATTGAAACTTTATTCTGAATGGCCTGAGTTTAAATATAAAAGAGCAGGCAATCTTAATGGAGTAAAAAGAGATATTCAGCCCAAAACGATAAATGACGGAGCTCAATATTTACTTATAGACAATCATCCTTTTTACGGACTTTCTGGAATGCCGGGGACATTCCCAATGGGTTGCGCGACTCCGTCCAAGACACTTTGCATAAACAATGATCTAACGAGTGAATTAATCGATTTTTTAAAGTTTAAGGCAGGTCGAGCTTTTGAGGCAAACCCTTCAGTATCCAAAGATGACTGGACTAAAATGATTTGGGATTTTTTGAACATTACAAAAGCGAAAGCATCGAAACGAAAAAATGCCGGTATATCAAGTTTCCCAAGACAATTAACCAATAAATTTGATGGTTGTTGCTTCTTTATGACAGAGACAAATTCGATCTTCCGAGATTTACATAGAGAAATAGGTAATGGGGACGGGAATAATCATGAGGACGAATTTTTTGACGAAGAAAACTTTTCGCCATCAGTGATAATAATTGAAAGCAATGAGCAGACCGAAGGATAGAAAACGGCTGGTAACATCAGCTACCCGCCTTTCGACAGCAGTGTTTTTCGGTGTGCATCTTTCCGCTCAGGCAGTTTTTCGGCTTGACAGGTAATCGCCCGCAATCTGGCTGTGCGTTTAGCTACTTTCTTTAGCAGTCACGCTAAGACGGTAACTGAAATGAAAGACAACAGAAAAATAATAATTAAACACATAGAAAATGGCAAAATTTTTAGATACAACTGGGGTTTCACATCATCTTCAACAGCTCATTAATAAAGCTGACGAAAAATTGGTATTAATAAGTCCTTATTTAAAATTCAATCAAAGGATAAAACAATCACTAGAAGACAAGAACAGATTGAAAATTGATATTCGAGTTGTTTACGGCAAGAATGAACTTCAACCAGACGAAAATAATTGGTTGAAATCTATGACAAGTATACGATCAAGTTTTTGCAAAGACCTACATGCAAAATGCTATTTAAATGAAAATGAAGCGATTATAACATCAATGAACTTATATGAATTTTCCCAAGTCAATAATAACGAAATGGGCATTTACATTGAAAAAAACAACGACCCTGAATTGTATAAGGACATATACAATGAAGCCCAAAGACTGATTAGAATAAGTGACGAGATAGTTGTTTCAGTAGAAAAGGCTCAGCCCAAAGAAAAACAAGCTGAAAAAATTGAGACTAAGCCCAAAAATGAAAAAAAAATTGAACCTAAAAAAAGCGGCTATTGCATACGGACAGGAATTGAAATACCATTTAATGTAGAGAAACCGTTGAGCTATGAAGCGTTTAAATCCTGGAGTAAATATAGCGACCCAGAATATTGTGAAAAATTTTGCCATTTCTCAGGTGAACCATCAAATGGTGAGACTTGTGTAAGTCGTCCGATATTGAAAAAAAACTGGAAGAAAGCGAAAGAATTGTTCGACTTATGAAACGACTTAAAATAAGACTTTTTAAAAAAATATACAGTGTTTCTGTGCTTCATTGATAAAATATTTATATATGCGCTGCACTTCGCATGAAGTTTGCTATCTAAATTATACACAGTAAGTAGCAGCAAAAGTTAGCCAATATAAGAACGTTAATCTCTTATGATTAAAAAATATAAGACACCAAACAATTTATTTATCGAGGAGATAAAATCTTTAATCGGACATGCAAAATATGAACATACATTCTTGATGAATATTATTTCTGACACTCTTGATGGGAACGTAAAATGCTATTATGCATGGATTATTGCCGATAATAAAGAAAATTGGATTATTGGTTATTGGAGTGTTAACTACATGTTGTTTGGAAAAAATTGGACAGCCAAGCAATTGAAAGAAGCAAACGAAATTATACAACCAAAGAGATTCAAGAACTATCATTTTTCTGGGACGCGTAAATTGATGGAAGAATTTGAAATACTGAATGAAAATATTTCGTTTGAAAATTTTAAACTGAGAAATTTCTATATGGCTGTATCACTTATATCTTTTGAATCAAAAATAATTAATGCGCGACTTGCAAAAAATGAGGATATCGACGAACTTGCTCAAATGAGATGTGACTATTATCAAAATGAATATAGAGGTCAAAATAATAAACCTCTTCATGAAATGACAGAAAAAGTTAAAGAAGAAGTGCGAAACCAAGAAGTATATCTTGCTACAGATCAAGCTGATTTCATTGTTGGCTTTTGCACTATCTTAGATATAGAAACAATTGGCATTTTATTCATAAAAGAAAAGTATAGAAATAAAGGCTACGGTAAATCACTTTCGTATTTTGTCACAAAAAAACTCTTAGAGCATTCTGATAAATGCTTTTTAATGACAGATATCAATAATGATAGTTCAAATAAAGTAGCTGAAATAATTGGATATCGTAAAATCTATGAGTATAGTGATAAAATTATTAATAACTGTGGTTAATAGAAACATACGAGTCTGGCTTCAGTATTTTGTGACATCATTAAACCCTAATATTTAACTTTACATACCTATCCTCGTGCAGAATCCATTGCATGATAGCCTGATCGTTTTTCGACGTTCCGAAATGGCAATACATCAGGACGTTTTCCTCAAACAGAAAATTTGATTTGTCAATATCCAATTGTGCCTTTAATTCCAGATATTGCTGGCATACCAGTTCCAAACGACGTTGACTGCGGAAGTATCCAAAGTTTATTATTTTTTCCAGCTTAAGTATTTTCTTGCGGACTTTCATTAGCCGTTTTTCATCGTAGTATTTAAAATCGATTACTCCAATTTTGAAGTTGAAACGTTTTTCGAATCGCTTTAAGGTTCGGCCAAATTTGCCAATCTCGAATTCTCTAGTGTCTAAAAAACTATTCAATTTCTTTAGAAAATATTTGATGCTCCTTTGGTCAGCACTTGACGTTGTCATACTTTTATTTTCAATTCAGATTATGGCAAAATTAAATTTGACCCCGGCCATTTTATGGCGTAGTAGGCAACTATTTTTGCACAGTAATAAGAATAAATTTAATCCCATTGAGATGGAGCAATCAGGATTCCATTTTCTGAGAAATATCTCAAAAATATGATTAACAATAATGGTTATGTGATTTGGATGCTGTATCTTTCAGTACGAGCAATTCAAATATGAAATTTCATCTCAGAGTATACGACAATTTTCATTACATGGACGAATCGGAAGCATATAATAATGGTGAGTATGCAACTTACGAAGATGCTTTGGTTGGTGCTAAAGCAATTGTTGATGAATTCCTTGAATTTAATTGGAGGCCAGGAATGAAGCCGGATGATTTAATTGTCTCATTTGCATTTTATGGGGAAGATCCGATTATTCTTCCAGATGAGCATGGAGAGTATGAACGTTTTTCATCAAGAAATTATGTGGATACCCGAGCTGCTGAGATTTGCAAGAAACTTGAATTTATGGTTAATCATTAAATATATTCTAGCTCAACTCTTCGATTAAAATAAAAATTGGTCGTTATTATCTTGTTTTGGTAACAGCATCACTGCTAAGGATTTAATCGACTGAATATCGATGGTGGATAACCTATCAAACTTACTAATCATTGAAAGACCCAAACGTCCCTGAATTTCATTCCTTTTACAAGTTGTTCTTAGTTTTCCCTTAAATTGAATCTTATGATCAAGTTGCCCTGGCTTTCCCGATAAATTCATCCAATCAATAACTTCAGTTGAAAAATTATTTGATAATTTATTGAACCTCGTTTCTAATTTTTTATACGAAGTATTATCGTACCCTTTTATCATTTTTAAATATTGGAGTTTCCCATGCAGAACATTAATCAATTCTAGTCCTCCTCGTCTTAAATGATTTTGTCCAAAGTGATCTTTGGAATAAAAATTTGAGGCTTTAGGATATCCATAGCTTTCCCAATAATAAAGCCACATTCTTATCTCCTTTATGTATTCTTTTTTTACATTAACACATTTATTGACAACTAGACCTGTAACCTCTTGCCTAACTTTAAATGATTGTAGCCTTGTTTTGGTGAAATTTATTTTAAAACTTTGATCAGTTATGATGCGACTTAATTCTTTAATAAACTCAGATTCCTTGTCAAACACATTTTCATCGGAACTAAAGGTTATATCATCAGCATATCTTGAATAAGTACAATTAAATCTCTTAGCTACTGCTGATAAATAAAAATCTAGCTTTTGACAAATGATATTAGAAAGTACTGGGGAACTGGGGGCACCTTGGGGTAAACTTTTTAATATCTCATTGTTATTGTGAACATTTATTGTACAAATTTCTCCAATCACCTTGGCAAGGATGAATTTTCTGTCCTTCTCGTTCAAATTAAACGGAGGGTATTGTAATCTGGCAATTAGTCGATTTGCATAAATGCTAGGAAAAAAATCCTCTAAATCAATGTTATATACATATTTTTTTCCAACATGAGGTTTGGCATTATCAACAATTGATTTTCCAGGAACAAATCCAGTTGCAGACGGATGTATGTCATAAACAGCACTTAGCAGTAATGAAATACACTTTTGAATTCTTTTAAGTCGATAAAAAGGTGCACATATTTCCCTATACTTTCCTGATTTCTTTTTTATTGAGAAAGTTTTATAGTGTTTTGATATGGGATTTGTAAATGAATACCTAAGTAATTCTTGAGATGTAATAAGATTAAAATCGTTGCCTATCTGATTTTTTCCAATATCATTTAAAAGTATAGTGAGATCATCTATATCACTGATGCTCTTAAATTTTTTTAATATCCCTTTCTTATCGATTGCCTGTTTAATATTCATAATGAAAAGAACCTTGGACATCCATTATTTTCTATAAGAGTGCCTAAAAGGCACTTCTGGGCTTGACGAAGTCTACACGACAGTGTAGTAACATTAAACCGAACAAAGTTCGGGAAATCAGCCGATTTTTAGTTTTGCTAACAGCTGATATTTTCAAAATCTTTGAACATCCAAGGTTCGCATGCAAAACTAATACTATTGACCAATTATACAAGCTATGTTTAGTCGCATTATTGGCTTTTTGAATTCAACATAGAGTAATAAATTTTAGAGTTTTCTATATAGACTTGAAATTCAATATACTATTTTAGAAGAAGGATAAATTATTTTTAAAAACATCAAGTGTGATTATCCTCCTTGTTAAAGAAATTTGCTTCATTACAAATACAAATAAAATAATTTGCCCATTTAAGAATGACAATTAATTAATTAGAGTGATAAAACATATAAATCCACATTGGGTATACAAAACCCATCTATTAATCAAAATAATCTTTCATTTAATACGGGTTTTTTGATTGAAATGGGCTAACTTACCCCATTCAAAAAAAATTAGATTTTAAAAAAAAAGGTGATGCATAATTATAGCACTTTCAATTAGTATATTAAGAAAATAATGGCCATTAAAAAATCAGAATTATACAGCTCACTGTGGGCAAGTTGCAACGAGTTGCGGGGAGGGATGGATGCCAGTGAGTATAAGGATTATGTGCTGCTGATGCTGTTCATCAAGTACATCAGCGACAAATATGCCGGTGTTCCGTATGCACCGATTACTGTTCCGGAAGGGGCAAGTTTTAAAGATATGGTGGCACTGAAAGGCAAACCAACGATTGGCGACGACATCAATAAAAAGATCATTGGTCCGATTGAGCAGGCCAATAAATCGCTGGGCTCCATCAAGGTGGATTTCGACAATCCGGAGAAACTGGGAACCGGTGACGAAAAGGTAAAACGCCTCTCGAACCTGATTGCCATTTTTGAAAAACCTGAACTGAATTTTGCCAATAACAAAGCCGAAGGCGACGACATTCTGGGCGATGCCTACGAATACCTGATGCGGAACTTTGCTACCGAAAGCGGTAAAAGCAAAGGTCAGTTTTACACTCCGGCAGAGGTAAGCCGCATCATGGCCAAGATCATTGGTATCAACAACGAGAATTCTACTGCTAATACTACTATTTATGACCCAACGTGCGGATCCGGTTCGCTGTTGCTGAAAGTAGCCGATGAAGCCGAACGTAAGATTACCATTTACGGTCAGGAAAAGGAGAGTGCCACCGCCGGGTTGGCGCGTATGAACATGGTGTTGCACGATTGCCCCACCGCACTGATTAAATGTACCGGAAACAGCACGCTATCAGATCCGCAATTCACCGAAGAGAATGGCGGGCTGAAACTGTTTAATTACATCGTTGCCAATCCGCCTTTTTCATCGAAAAACTGGAGCAACGGTCTGGATATTTCGTCGGAAACTGCCGATAAATACGGACGTTTCGATGGTTTTGGCGTTCCTCCTGATAAAAATGGCGACTACGCTTTCCTGTTGCACATGATCCGTTCGCTGAAGAGCAATGGCAAGGCTGCGGTGATCCTTCCGCATGGCGTGTTGTTCCGTGGAAATGCCGAAGCCGAAATCCGGAAAAACCTGATCCGGAAAGGATACATCAAAGGTATCATTGGTCTGCCTGCCAACCTGTTCTATGGAACCGGTATTCCAGCCTGTCTGATTGTGATCGACAAGGAAAATGCCAATAACCGCAAGGCGATTTTCATGGTGGATGCCGGAAAAGGTTTTGTGAAAGATGGACCTAAAAACCGGTTGCGCGATCAGGATATTCACAAAATTGTGGATGTCTTCAATAAGCAGCTCGAAATGCCGAAGTACAGCCGCATTGTGCCCGTTACCGAAATTGAAGAAAAGGAATACAACCTGAACATTCCGCGCTACATCGATAGCCAGGAGGAAGAAGATATTCAGGATATTGAAGCCCATTTGAATGGTGGCATTCCGAACGCTGATTTGGAAGCGCTGAATAATTACTGGCAGGTTTATCCGGGACTGCGGAACGAACTTTTTGCCCCGCATGAACGAAGCGGTTACAGCCAACAGAAAATTGACAAAGCGGAAATTAAGAGCGCCATTTTTGCGCATCCTGAATTTACCAGCTATAGCCAAAAGGTGTTTGGAGTGTTTGAAAGCTGGAAACGCCAGACCATCCCAACTTTGAAAAGTATGGATTTAGGCGTAAAACCGAAAAAGTTGATTCAAGATATTGCTGAAGACCTTTTGCAAAGTTTTTCGAACCTGAGCCTGATTGATCGTTACGATGTGTATCAGCATTTAATGAGCTATTGGAGCGAAACCATGCAGGACGATGTGTACGTGATTTCGGACGACGGCTGGAAAACCGGGCGCGAAGTATATAGGATCACCAAATCGAACAAGGACAAAAACGGCAAAACCAAAGAGAAGGAAGTGGAAGGTCTGGAAGGCATCGAAAGCAAGTTGATTAAACCAGCCCTGATTATTAACCGATACTTTTTGGCTGAAAAAACTGCGATTGAAGCGCTCGAAAGCCAGCGTGACACCACCGCTATGCAACTGGAAGAAATGGTAGAAGAACATGGCGCTGAAGATGGACTGATGGCAGATGCTAAAAACGACAAGGACAAAATTACCGCTGCCAGCGTAAAAGACCGGCTGAAAAAAATAAAAGGCAACCGCGACGATGCTGAAGAACGAAAAATATTGGAAGCTTACCTAAAACTGACCGATGAACAAGCCGAGCTGAACCGAAGAATAAAGGAGCAGCAAAAAGAACTTGAAACCAAAGTCTGGAATAAATACAAGGTGCTGACAGATGATGCTATTAAAACCCTGGTGGTGGATGACAAATGGATGCAGGTTTTGGATAATGCCATATACACCGAGATGCAGCGAATCAGTCAACGCCTGACCCAGCGCATTAAAGAACTGGCCGACCGATACGACACGCCCATGCCCCAATTGCTCGATGAAGTAAGCCTGTTGGAAGAAAAAGTAAACGCTCACCTTGCTAAAATGGGATTCCCATGGAAGTAAGGAAAGGCACTGCCCTGAGCTCGTCGAAGGGCTATAAACAGACGGAAGTTGGGGTTATTCCTGAAGATTGGGACGTAAAAAAAATCATGCATATCTGTTCCATGAAAAGTGGCAAAACTATAACTTCTGAGAGCATTTCAGAATTAGAGAATTACCCTTGCTATGGAGGAAACGGATTAAGAGGTTATACAAAATCACACACTCATTCGGGTGCTTATACCCTTATAGGAAGACAAGGTGCACTTTGTGGAAATATTACATTTGTGGATTGTGATTTTTTTGCTTCTGAGCACGCAATTGTAACTTCTCCAAACAGTCAAACAGATATAAAGTGGTTATCCTATGTTCTTTATAGAATGAACCTTAATCAATATACGGAATCATCAGCACAACCGGGACTGTCAGTTCAGAAAATTTTAGAATTGCCAATTCCCATTCCCCCTACCAAATCCGAGCAGACTGCCATAGCCACTGCCCTTAGCGATGCCGATGCCCTGATCACCTTCCTCGAAAAACTCATCGAAAAAAAGCGGGCCATCAAGCAAGGAGCCATGCAGGAGTTGCTGAAGCCGAAGGAGGGTTGGGAGGTGAAGAAGTTGGGAGATTACTCAAAAATCACAAGTGGAGAAAGTCCTTCAAAATTTAACTTTAAATCCACAGGCATTCCTTATTTCAAAGTCGAACAACTTAATAATTGTGAGAAGTACCAAATAGAAACACCTTATTACATCGAAACTGGAAATGTTATTCCGAAAGGAAGTATAATTTTTCCGAAAAGAGGAGCCTCCATTCTTCTTAATAAAGTTAGAATATTGAAAGAGGATTCATATATGGATACTAATTTGATGACTTTAACTTTAGCAGAGGAATTAAGTAGTGAATTTGTTTACTATGTACTTATACATATTGAGTTGTGGAGAATTGCAGATACTACTTCGATTCCTCAAATAAATAATAAACATATCAATCCAATTGAAATTCCTTTTCCTCCTCTCGAAGAACAAACACGCATTGCCACCATTCTTTCGGATATGGATGCCGAAATAACTGCCTTGGAGCAAAAGCTGGCCAAATATAAACAGATTAAACAGGGGATGATGCAGGAATTGCTGACGGGGAGGATAAGGTTGGTATGAGCGATACTATTAAAGAAATGGAAATCCGCTTTAATTCAGAATGGTTTAAGTCTGGCTACTATGTCTATGTGATTTCGATAACACATATATCGAAAGGCATATTCTATTACATTGGACAAACCGGAGATCGCAATAATAAATCGGCCCGTTCTCCATTTTACAGGCTGATGGGGCATTATAATGCCTATGGGCTCAATCATTTTGGTACTGATGCTCAATTGGTCAAAGGTCTTGTAATTAATGGTTTGATTGAGAAGCCATCCGATAATAAAAAAACCAGAATTTGTGTTGAGGAAGCCATTGAAAATAAAACTGTCACAATAAATGCCGATTTTTTTAATGTTTCTGATTTCAACACAACAGCCCATGAAGCAAAAAGGAAAAATGTAGAGGAAATTGAGTCGGCATTAATAAAACAATTCAGTGATAATAGCTTGAAATTGTTTAACGATTCTACTAAAATTGGAGCGCAAAAAATCGTAATCAATCCTTTGAGCATTGAACTGGCAGATAAAATCTTCAAAAGAATCATCCGGAAAAAAGGCAGTAAAAATGCGTTGATACAATTAGTTAAAGCCAAAGAATTTACAGACATCTTGACACATTTATTAGAGCCTTTAGATGCGTCCGTTTCGATTTATGACAATTGGATGCCTGATGCAAATAATTGTGAAAAGGAAGCTGAATTGAAAGATTTCTTGAAATATAATTTTTCTCAGGAACTAGGCGAAAAAATTCATGATTGGTGGTTGGCGATAAAACATCCAAGAGCGAGTACACCTAATTGGGATTTAATTTCTACCTGCACAATTGATGGCAAAAAGGGATTATTATTAGTCGAAGCCAAAGCCCACGCCAAAGAGTTGCATACTGAAGGAAAATCAATTGAATCAAATGCATCTGCGGATACTGAGAAAAACCATGAAAGAATCGGGAAAGCAATTGAAGAAGCAAGAGTTGATATTAACAAGAAGATTTCCGGCATTTCAATTTCAAGAGGTGATTGCTATCAACTTTCCAATCGTGTGGCACATGCCTGGTGGCTGGCGAATCAAGGTGTTCCGGTTGTATTAATGTATCTGGGATTTTTGAATTGTCAGGATATGAATGATGGGAAAAACAAAATTTTCAAAGATGATGATTCTTGGCAAAATTGCTTTGCTAACCACTCCAAATTAGTTGGAGTTGTTAAAATTATAGATGAATGGGTTGATTGTGGACAGAGTAGGTTTAAATTGATAGTAAGGAGTATTTAACCATTTATAATAATGTTAAAATAAAAATCGAAGGAAAACTTCATAAATCGAATTTGGATGAGTAATGGATTAACAGCTCAAATACAGAAGGTAAATAAAGTCCTTGAACAAAAATTATCTATCCCAGATTATCAAAGACCTTATCGTTGGAAAGAAGAAAATGTCAGGCTTCTTATGCAAGACATATATGATAGTTGGAAAAGTGGCAAAAAATCATACCGAATTGGTAGTGTTATTTTGTACAAGAAAAATGAAAATGACCATTATAGCAAAATCGTAGATGGGCAACAAAGAATAACAACTATTCTATTGATTATAAACGCATTGAAAAGTGAAGTTGGCAAATCTCATCTTATTGAACTTAAATATGAACACAATGAATCAAAAAACAATATAGTCCAAAATAATAAGTTCATCGAGAATTGGATCAAAGAAACTATCGGCAATGAGGTATTGGATTTTTGCAAATATTTGACTGAATATTGTGAATTTGTACAAATTGTTGTATCAGATCTTTCAGAAGCTTTTCAGATGTTTGATTCACAGAATGGAAGAGGGAAGGAACTAGAAACATATAATCTGTTAAAAGCATACCATATTCGAGCAATGGATATCGAGACTCAGGAAACAAAAATTGAATGTGACCGGAGATGGGAAAGCGCAACAAGGTATAAGATAAATCCAAATAATGATAGCGAGAATCCAACTGATATTCTAAATCGAGTTTTTAGCGAGCAACTTTATCGTTCGAGAATATGGAGTATAAAAGAAGATGCGTATGCATTCGATAAACAAAAGTTGTCAGAGTTTAAAGGGATTTCAATTGACAAAAATAATCCAATACAATTTTCATTTCAGAATGTGCAATTAATGCAATACATCGCAAATAATTATTTTGAATCGATTGGGTTGGAGGTAAAAGGAATAAAAAGCCGTTTTCAGATCGGAGAATATACCAATATAAATCCGTTTGCACTGATAAATCAAGATATTTTAAACGGGAAACCGTTTTTTGACTATATTGAAACATATGTAGAGATTTACAAGCAATTATTTAGAGTATCAAACAAAAACATTCAACTTAAGGGATTTATAACTTTTTACCGCCGTCAGTGTTGCGATTATGCTCGTGCATATCGATCTGGTGACAAATATCTAAAAGAATTGTATAAGTCATTGATATTTTTGATGTTCGACAAATATGGAGAAGAAGGATTAAATAAATACTATGAACCCTTGTATGCTTTAGTCTATCGTGAAAGACTTCTTAATAAACAAGTAAAATATGCAGCTGTAGCAAAATACCCAAATAAGGATAAGTTGTTTTTTTTAATCGAGAAATCTAAAAACTACCTTGAGCTGCAAGAACTAGTGCGAAAAGCAAAAGAAAAAATTAATTGTAGAATGGATGTTCCTGCAATTATTCAGTTCTTTCGTGACTATGATGTAGAATTAGAAACATCAGAAAAAAACATTAATTTGGATAATTATAAGAAATCAATTGATAATGGAAACGACTAATTTAGATAAAAGCCTTACGGACATTCTAATGTCCAATTATGTTGTTCCACTTTATCAACGGAATTTTGCTTGGGGTGAAGAAGAATTAAGTCGTTTATTACAAGATATATACGAAAGTTTTCTTAAGAATCCTAGCGGAAATTATTATATCGGCAGCTTAGTGGTCTTGAAACGAAAGAATGGCTATTATGAAGTGATTGACGGTCAACAACGCTTAACTGCAATCACACTTATTTGGCGATTATTAGATGATACTGTTAGGGAGCCAAAATTATTTTATGACTCTCGTCCAGAAGTTGAAGCCTTTTTTAGTTCATTCTATAGAACCGGGAAAACCAATGATGTAACTTTCGATTATAAAGTTTCACATCTCGTAAATGCTATTGATATAATAAATGAATCAAAATTAGAGCCGTATGAAGAAAATAGCCCAACAATCAAAACTAATAATATTGATTTGCAATCATTTAAAAATTACTTTGCTGAAAAAGTGATTTTAGTTCGAGTAGAAATTCCACAGGATACTGACGTAGCAAATTATTTTGAAATCATGAATAACCGTGGAGAACAATTACAAAAGCATGAAATATTAAAAGCCAAACTGATTGATAAGATTAAAAATGAAGATGGGAATCATGATCAGAGACTACAAGCTATATTTTCGAGAATATGGGATGCATGTTCTCAAATGGATATTTATATTCAAAAATCATTTTCACAAATCAGCATTAAAAATGCAGCAAATGAAATTACTTATAAAGGCGACCGGGAAACTTTATTTGGTGCTAATTATGATGGAATAAACCTCGAAGAAATAGCAAACATGGAGGTTTATAATGATGTCGAGGCAGAACGAAACGTTTTCATCTCTGATATTATTTTAAACCATCGCATTTATAAAACAGATAATAAAAGTACGTCGAGCCAAACTAATGAATCGATAATTGATTTTCCCAACTTTTTGATGCACATTTTCAGACTACTATACAATTCTAAATATCAAAACATTACAAAATCTGATAAAAATGAGAATGGGTTAACTATACCTTTAAATGAAAAAGATTTGTTGATGGTATTTGATAAAATTGAAGCATCAATGGATTCAATGGAATTTATTTCTAAATTGCTTTATTACAGAACTGTTTTTGATCGGTATATTATAAAATCATCTCAATCAGAAAATAGTGAAGATGGATTTAGGTGGTCACTTGATATGCCGACTAAATATGAATCATTGGATTTTAAAAATACATTCAAGGATAATGAACGTATCCCAAAATGTTTGTCAATGTTACAAGTAACCTATAGAACAAAAAAATACAAAAACTGGTTACTTGAAGTGTTAGGTTGGTTTTGTGATGAAACTGACTTTTATATTTCATCTGAAATTTATCAAAAGAAATTAGATGGGTTGGTTTGTAAATATTATACTGATAATATTGAATATAAGGAAATAACAAAGGAGCATTGTTATTCTAAGGGTACAGACACACCACATTTTCTTTTTAATTTTATTGATTATTTGTATTGGGTGGAATCACAAAAAGATGAAAAAAAACAAAAAATAAATTTTGATTTTAAATACAGGAATTCTGTTGAACACCATCTGCCTCAATCTTTCGAAAATGAGGAAAATATGATACAAATGAATAATCTTGGAAATCTTTGCTTGGTAAGCAAAAGCTCAAATTCAAGAATGAACAATGAAGCTCCAACTGGTAAGGCAGACAAAAATGGTAAGTATTATAAAAGTAACTTACCTCCTAAGCAGCGAATAATGTATGATATTACTAATGAGAAAAATAAGTGGGGAAATGATGAAATCGCAAATCATTATAATGAAGTCGTTGAATTATTGGGGAGAAGAACTGAAATATTGAGTTTTTAACGTTAAACCCAAATGTTTAAAAACACAGCATGAAAAAGCTTAAAGTCTTTATCAGCAGTGTGCAATCGGAGTTCTCCCGGGAGCGGGAAAACCTGTTTAATTATTTGCACAGCGATCCGTTGCTGGGGCTTTTCTTCGAACCCTTTTTATTCGAGAGCCTACCGGCTACAGACCAGCGGGCAGATTCGGTATATTTAAACGAAGTAGAGAAATGCGATATTTATCTTGGTCTGTTTGGGTCCAAATATGGTTTTGAAGATGCAGAGGGTGTTTCGCCCACTGAGCGTGAGTTTGATGAAGCAACACGCTTGCACAAAACCCGGCTGATCTATGTTTTAGGCGATTCGGGCTTGCACCGCCATGCCAAAATGAACCAACTCATTCAAAAAGTTGGAATCGACCTGGTGCGGAAACGATTTAATTCGGGCAATGATTTGAATTCGGGAGTTTATTCTTCGCTGGTGAAGTACCTCAAGGAAAAAGAAATAATTCGAACCGGTCCGTTTGATGCCAGTTTAAATGAAACTGCAACTCTGGAAGATTTGGATCAGGGTAAAATCAAAGAGTTTGTGCACATCGCCAGAGCCAAAAGAGGGTTCCCTTTGCCGGTTGAATCGTCACCGGAAACCATTTTAACCCACCTGAACTTATTGGATAACCAACGCGTAAGTAACGCGGCTATTTTGTTATTCGGCAAACTGCCACAACGCTTTTTCATCACTTCAGAAGTAAAGTGTGCCCATTTTCATGGCTTCGATGTGGTCAAGCCCATTCCGGCCTACCAGGTTTATAAAGGCGATGTGTTTCAACTGGTGAATCAGGCTGTCGATTTTGTATTGTCGAAAGTGGATGCGGCGGTCGGAACACGAGAAGAGAGTAACCAGGTACCCATCCAATATGAACTTCCGCGGGCTGCGGTTTCGGAAGCCATCGTAAATGCCATTGCCCATCGCGATTATACCAACAATGGAAGTGTGCAGGTGATGCTGTTTAAAGACCGGCTCGAAATCTGGAATCCGGGAACTCTACCGTTAGGATTAAGTCCGGCCAAACTCCGCAAACCACACCGGTCTATTCCTGCAAATCCTTTATTGGCCGAACCGATGTATCTGGCCGGATATATTGAACGCATGGGAACTGGTACCGGTGACATTATCCGCCTTTGCAATGAAGCCGGATTAAAGGAACCGGAATTTATTCAGGAAGAAGATTTTAAAACGATTATCTGGCGTACTTTAAAAACTACCGGACAAGCTGAAGATATAGATTTTGAAGAAGTTAATGAAGGAGCGTCCCTACAAGCTACCCCACAAGCAACCCTACAAGCAACCCTACAAGCAACCCTACAAGCTGATGAAGGAATTTCAGAAACTGTAAAAAGAGTCGTATTGGTTTTAGAAGGCGATCTGAAACGAGCGGAAATTCAGGAATTGTTGGAATTGAGAGATCGGACAAATTTTGTTTCAAACTACCTGAATCCATCGCTGGAATCTGCATACATTGAAATGACTATTCCGGAAATTCCAACACATCAGGAACAACGTTACCGATTAACTGATAAAGGTATTGCACTGAAAAAGAAACTTCAGAAATCAAAAAAGAGAAAATGAGCAAAGTCGGAGAAATAGAACGGGCCACCCAAAACCGGATTGTCAAGCTGTTCAGAGAACAATTGGGATATCAATACCTAGGCGATTGGGAATACCGCGCAAACAACAGCAACATTGAAGAAGACCTGGTTCGCAAATACCTGATCGACAAAGCCGGATATTCGGAAGAATTGGTTAAACGTGCTATTTACAAACTCCGGACAGAAGCCCAAAACTACGACCGTAACCTGTATGGCAATAATAAGGAAGTTTTCAAACTGCTGCGCTATGGTGTGGAGGTAACTGCTGGAGCCGGAGATCGCTACCAGCGATTGCATTTCATCAATTGGGCCGAACCTAAAAAGAATGATTTTGCCCTGGCTGAAGAAGTCACCATCCTAGGTAATCACGATAAACGGCCTGATCTGGTGCTTTACATCAATGGAATTGCCATTGGAGTAATTGAGCTGAAACGAAGTACTGTTTCCATTGGCGATGGCATCCGACAAAATCTGGTCAATCAGCAACCTGAGTTTATTCAGTCTTTCTTTACCACCGTTCAGTTGGTTATGGCCGGAAACGATACCGAAGGTCTGCGTTATGGCACCATCGGTACTCCGGAGAAATTTTTCCTGAACTGGAAGGAAGATATTGAAGACAACAGCCAACTGCAACTGGACAAGTATCTGGCAAAAGTCTGTACCAAACATCGGCTGCTCGAAATCATTTACAACTTTGTATTGTTCGATGCCGGAGTGAAAAAACTGCCCCGTTATCATCAGTATTTTGGTATCAAAGCCGCACAGGAACATGTTCGCCGCAGAGAAGGAGGAATCATCTGGCATACCCAGGGAAGTGGTAAGAGTATCGTGATGGTGTTACTGGCCAAATGGATTCTGGAAAACAATGCCAATGCACGAGTTGTCGTTTTAACCGACCGGACCGAACTCGACAAACAGATTGAACGGGTTTTCAACGATGCCGGAGAACCTGTTACGCGAACATCGAGTGGCAAGGAATTGATGGAACAACTGAACCAGCCAACGCCAAGGTTGCTGTGTTCGCTTATTCATAAATTTGGGAAGAAGGATGTGGAAGATTTCGATAAGTTCATCGAAGAACTTCGGAGTAGTCCGACAAAGACTGTTGGCGAGTTATTTGTTTTTGTGGATGAATGCCACCGCACCCAAAGCGGTAAACTGCATAAAGTGATGAAAGCGATGCTTCAAAATGCTGTTTTTATTGGTTTTACCGGAACCCCACTTTTAAAATCGGACAAGCAAACCAGTCTGGAAGTATTTGGAGGATATATTCATACTTACAAGTTTAACGAAGGTGTTGAAGATCAGGTGATACTCGATTTGATTTATGAAGCCAGAGACATTGATCAACGCCTATCGTCAACCGATAAAGTAGATGCCTGGTTTGAAGCCAAGACCAAAGGGCTGAATGATTTTCAAAAATCGGAACTGAAAAAGAAATGGGGAACCATGCAGGTAGTGCTAAGCTCACGGTCACGAATGGAGAAAGTGGTAAGTGATATCGTTTTTGACTTTAGTGTAAAACCCCGTCTAAACTCGTTCACCGGAAATGCCATTTTGGTAGCAAGCAGTATATACGAAGCCTGCAAATATTACGAACTGTTTCAGAAAACGGAATTCAAGAACCGTTGTGCCATTGTTACATCGTACAACCCTGCAACAAAAGACATCACTACCGAAGATACAGGTGCTAATACGGATTCAGACAAGGAGTTCATCTATAAGCTTTACAACCACGTATTGAAAGATGTGATGCCCAAACAAGGCAAAACGAAGACCGAAACTTACGAAGATCTGGCCAAGGATAAATTCATCAAAGAACCGGCCAACATGCGTTTGCTGATTGTGGTTGATAAACTTCTTACCGGATTTGATGCTCCGGCATGTACCTATTTGTACATCGATAAGAGAATGCAGGATCATGGCTTGTTTCAGGCGATATGCCGGGTAAACCGCCTGGATACAGAAGACAAGCAATTCGGTTATATTGTGGATTACAAAGACCTCTTTAAGAAAGTTGAAGATGCTGTGGCAGTTTATACTTCCGAGCTGGATTTCGATCAGTTTAAACCTGAAGATTGCGAGATTCTATTGTTGGATCGATTGAAGAAAGGCCGGGAACGATTAGACAATGCGCTCGAGGAAATTGCGCTGTTATGCGAACCGGTTGAGCCACCGAAATTGAAAATTGATTATCAGCACTATTTCTGTGGTAATCCGGAAATAGCTGAAGAACTTAAGGACACTGAACTCCGGAGAACTGCACTGTACAAAGCGGCTGTTGCACTGATCCGGGCTTATGCCAACCTGTCTGCCGAAATGGACGATGCCGGTTACACCGCAAAAGAGCAGAACGAAATAGCTGAAAAGGTAGATTTTTATTTGAAACTACGGGAAGAAATCCGGATGGCAAGTGGTGAAACGCTGGATATGAAGGCATATGAGGCAGATATGCGCCATTTGATTGATAATTACATTCAGGCCGAAGAACCGCGACTGATTTCACCATTTGGAGATTTATCGCTGATTGAACTGATTGTGAAGAGCGGCATTGCCGATGCCATAAACAGTATGCCCGAAGGAATAAAAGGCAGTCAGCAAGCGGTGGCCGAAACTATTGAAAACAATGTGCGGCAAAAAATTATTCGCGATCATTTGATTGACCCTGCCTTTTTTGAAGAAATGAGCACTTTGCTGAATGAAGTTATAAAGGAACGACGAGCCTTGGCGATCAGCTATGAAGAATACCTGAAAAAAATAGCAGCTATTGCAAGTAAAGTACAGATAGGCATCAAACCATCGACTCCGGAAACGCTGAAAACACCTGCACTGCGGGCATTGTTCAATAACCTTGGCGAAAATGAAGAATTAGCATTACAGGTTCATGATAAGATCATTGAATACAAACCCAATGGCTGGCGCGGAATTGATACTCGTGAGAAAACGGTAAAAAAAGCCATCTACAGTGTTTTGGGTGATGTTAATGAAACGGAACGCATCTTTGAAATTGTGAAAAAACAAGCGGAGTATTAGATTTAAGATGGAACAAATTAATCTGGGAGATATAGTTGTTGATGTGGTGCTGAAAGACATTAAAAATGTGCATCTAAGTGTTTATCCACCATCCGGAAAGGTTCGGATTGCCGCTCCCTTACGAATGAATTTGGATACCATCCGAATTTATGCCATTTCAAAATTAGCCTGGATCAAAAAGCAGCAGCAAAAGTTTCAGGAACAGGTACGCGAAACTCCCCGGGAATTCCTTTATAAGGAAGGTCATTATTTTCTGGGGAAGCGCTATCTGATGAAGATCATAGAACGAGATGCACCACCTTTTGTGGTGATTAAACACAAAACCATTGAACTGCATATTCGCCCGGATACTGACCACCAAAAGAAGCAGTTCATTCTGGATTAATGGTATAGGCAGGAATTGAAAGAACTTGCACTGCCCATTATTGAAAAATGGGAGAAAATAATGGGCGTTTCAATAAATGAACTTGCGGTAAGGAAGATGAAAACCAAATGGGGTACTTGTAACAGGGAAGCCATACGCATTTGGTTGAACCTGGAACTCGCCAAAAAACCTCGTGAATGCATTGAATACATCATCGTTCACGAATTGGCTCACTTACTTGAACGAACCCACAATACGACTTTTATAGCCTACATGGACTATTACCTGCCTGAATGGAGACAACTAAAAAATGAGCTGAATAAATTACCGATAAGCCATGTGGAATGGGGGTATTGAAAGGAACCCAAGTAAAACTAACAGCCAAAACTATAATTGAAACAAGAATGAAACAACTAAACCTGGAAATCGATACAACTAGTCGTGAGACTATTCAAAACTCATTTGAGAACATTGCGAAAGACATCCTGTTAAATTGGCAATTGAAAATCAACGATTCACTATTCTCATTTACAGAAATAGAATTCTATTTCTTTTATAAAGGGATTCATGAGGATAATGCCACACATATACATGATTACAATCAAGGTCTTTGGAGATCTCATAGTCAGGGATTGGATATTACTTTTCAGTGGAGTGAAATTAGTGATGGTGGAATCTTAATTAGGGGTCTGAAATCCGATAATAAATCAGATAAAGAATATGTGAATGGGCCGCGACGAATTGTGGAAACTATTTTCAAAAATTTTAATCCAGTGACAAGCATTCAACAGCAATTCGGATTGGTACCAAAGAATGAGAATGAGTCCCTAGAAATCTTCAAAACTGGCAGACATGGTTTGTCAAATACCCAAGTCAATTCATTTAAAGATGAACCATACAGGTATTACACGGATATTGACAGTTGGGAGAAAAAGCATGTGAGCCAATCTGAAAAAGATAAAATAAAATCCAACAGCAAACGGGTTGAAATCTGATCAGATTTAAAGTCGTACTAAATTTCATAACCATGATCATAGATGCTCAAACCAATTATGTTTATTTCTCTGAACTTCTACAAACAGAGCCTGCATATAAAGCTTTTTGTGATAGGCTTACCTCCATTTTAGACAAGCATAAAATTGGTTACGAATTTTTGAAAGAGACCAATGATATTTGGTGTCGTGACTATATGCCAGTCCAGGTTACTGAAAATAAATTTATTGAGTATCGCTATGATCCGGATTACCTGCAGGAGAAAAAATATCGAAAACGGAAAACATATCCTGATCTGGTAAGCGAAAGTATAGGACTTAAAACCATAAAATCAGATCTGATCCTGGATGGAGGAAATGTCATTAAATGGGGGAATAAAGTAATTCTAACTGATAAGATTATCCCAGAAAATGCTGCCAAATATCGAAAATCAGAGTTGCTTCATAAGCTGGAATTGCTGTTTGAGGTAGATTCAATTATTCTGATTCCATGGTTCAGAGGAGAAATGTTCGGACATGCGGATGGCATGATTCGGTTTATTGATGATTCACAAGTCCTCATAGATGGGTACTATCTAAAGAGTGAATCAGAATTTAAGAACAAATTCTATAAGGTATTGAAATACAATAAGCTTTCACCAATAGAATTAGTCTTTAATGTTCAAAAACAAAGTAATAAGAACTGGGGCTATTTGAATTTCCTACAAACAAACGAACTATTACTTCTCCCACAATTTGGGATTGAAGAAGATCAACAAGCGTTGGAGCAAATAAAACGAGCTTTCCCGGATTATGCCGCAAAAGGACAAATAGAAACCTTAAATTGCAATGATATAATTAGAGATGGCGGAGTACTTAATTGTATTTCATGGAATATCAAACGATGAAAATATTGTGTTTAAAAAATTGATGTTGAATTAGACAATTGCATTAATATTTGAGTCATAATAAAATAACCAATGAATCTTAACCTTACCCAAATCATTGAATCGTTCCTGAATTGGTTTGAAATGGATCAACACAAGGAATTTGAAAGATATTACAAACAACTTGAATCCCCTGACTTCATATCAAACCTTAATCGAGAAGAATTTATTGAGTTCTTTTTCCAATTTGCACGAGATGGTGGGAAAATTCAGAGCGGTGGAGCACGCACTGCAGGGAATTTTAAAAAAGCAATGGAAAGCAATTTCGAACAATTCAGGAAATTTGCATTAGAACCATACAAGGAAAATTTTGACGTTGATCAATGGTTAGATGGTGTCTCTAAATATAACTCATTCGGGCAGGGAGGATCTACTATATATCTTAATCGAATAAATAAAGACCGTTTTGTTATTGTCAATCAGAAAAGTCGTAATGCTTTAAGTTTGCTCGGCTATGAAATTAAGAGTGACTTTATTGGCGGTTATCATTCAATAGAATCTGCGCAAGAGGATTTGCTTAAGAAGTATTCGGAATTAATTAATTTTTATCGAGCCGATGCTTTGACTCACTTTTTAATCGGAACTGATGAAGGAAAGCAATTTATCCCAGATCCAGTCTTCGATCTTATCGAACGATATAAGGCGTTAAAAAGAGAAAAGGGTCACTCCGATGAATTTTACAAATATGAAGCGATTCAACATTTTAGAACTCATTGGAAATGGGATACCTCTGACTTTGGTTCGATGTTGAAAGAGTCGATGAAGAAGCAAGTTAATTTAATCTATAATCTTGCCATTTCAGCCCTTAATCGTATTGCTGTTGAAAAGACAGAAGAAACAAAAAAGATTCTATTCAAGCTATATGATGAAACCAAAGACCTTGGTGATCGTTTGAAAGTATTTCCAAAAGAAGTTGATCTGTTAATTAAGCAAATTGATCCGACACTAAATGGGAACCAGGATGAACGAGCAATGAGTGTGTATTTAACTTTCATGTATCCTAATAAATATACATACTATAAAGATTCATACTATTCGAAATATTGCGATTTAATCAATGAGAAAAAAGCAGATAAAGGCAGCAAATATTTGCATTATCTAAAATTAATTGAGGGATTTAAACAGAAATATATCCTTGAAGACAAAGAATTGTGGGATTTAACGAATGCAACTCTTCCTGTATCAGCATGGAAAGATGAAGAGGGAAATATTCTTGCACAGGATGTTCTGTATTATTTTCAATTTCAAGATGAAAAACCCAACTACTGGATTTTTCAATTCAATCCAAAACAATGGGACATAAGAACTGAATGGAATACAGACACAAAAACTGAATGGTGGAGGGTAACTGCCCACAAAGATAAAATCAAACAAGGAGATAGGGTTATTCTTTGGATGACTGGTGATGAAAGTGGTTGTTATGCTTTGTGCGAGATAAACTCAGACGTAGGATTCGATAAAAAAGAGAATAAGGATATTGTACAAATGAAAATCACACATAACCTGAAAGATTGTCCGGTACTTAAACAAGAATTGCTCGTCCTTCCAGAGTTCGATGTTTTTTACGGGGGAAAGCAAGGGACGAACTATACAGCAACAAAAGCGCAATATGATGTGATTATTGACAAAATAAATACAGGAAAAAAAATGAAAAAAATATGGGTTTATTCTCCTGGACGACAGGCAGTATACTGGGATGAGTTTTATGCACAGGGAATTATGGCTATTGGAGGTGAAGAATTAGGTGATTTAAAACTTTACAAAACCAAAGAGGAAATTGTCAGCAAACTTCAAAAAATTGAAAATACCACCAGCAGCAAAAAAAATGATGCAACCCTTTGCTGGGATTTTGTGAATACAATTGAAATTGGAGATTTAATACTCGCAAAAAGAGGACGAAATGAGATAATCGGATATGGTATTGTAGAATCGGATTACTACTATGAAACAGATCATCTCTATTCATTCAAACGTAAGGTTAAATGGATTGAAAGTGGCAAATGGCCATTAGATGTCTTATTAGTTTTAAAAACATTAACTGATCTCACTCCATATCCTGAATATTATAAGAAGATTCTGGATTGTATTGGAATCGATGCAAGTGGAGTTAAATTAAATCAAATAAATATCAACATCCCGCTAAATTTAATTCTATACGGCCCTCCCGGAACAGGTAAAACATACCGATTGATTAATGATTACTTCGGTAAATTCACTGATCTATCTGCAGGTAAATCAAAAGATATTTTCGTGTATGAGTTGGTTAATGAACTATCCTGGTGGGAAGTAATTGTGATGTGCATGTATGATATGGACGCAGTAAAAGTGAATCAGCTTGCATCACATCCGTTGATGGTTGAAAAAATAAACCAATCCAAAAACACGAAACCGCGAAATACAATGTGGTATTGGCTTCAGTACCATACAAAGAATGATTGCCCTAATGTTAATGTTGCAAAAAAAAGTGAAATTCAGGTTTTCTGGAAGGATAACAACTCAACCTGGTCGTTGGATAAATCAAGAACGGAAGAAATTCTACCTGACCTTGTTGATAAATTAAAGGAGTGGAAGAATTATATACCTGAAAAAGAAGCTACAAAGCGATATGAGTTGGTAACATTTCATCAATCATACAGTTACGAAGAATTTGTAGAAGGGATTAGACCCAATCTTGAAGAGGAAGAAGAACTAAAATATAGATTGGAGAAAGGTATTTTCTTGCGCATGTGTGAAAAAGCGTCAAAAGACAAGTGTAAACCTTATGCTATATTTATTGACGAAATTAACAGAGGGAATATATCGAAAATATTTGGCGAGCTAATTACCTTAATTGAACCTGACAAACGTGGGCTGGAAGTAAGACTTCCTTATTCAAAATCGATGTTCTCAGTACCAGAAAATCTGTGGATAGTAGGAACTATGAATACCGCTGACAGAAGTATTGCTCTAATGGACACTGCCTTGCGAAGAAGGTTTTCGTTTAAAGAATTAATGCCGGATCCGGAATTGCTTAATGAAGATATTGAAGGAATAAACCTGCAGACAGTGTTGATTCAAATAAACGAACGAATTGAGTTTTTACTTGACCGCGACCACACCATTGGTCACTCCTACCTCATGAAATGTAAAAGCAAATCAGATGTTTGCACTGTATTTCGAGATAAGATCATTCCACTTTTGCAGGAGTATTTTTATAATGACTGGGAAAAAGTGCAATTGATTTTAGGCGATAATAAGCAATGGGGAAAACCAGATGATCAGAAATTAGTTCGAATTATGAAGAAATATTCACAAGAAGATGAGAAGAAACTATTTGGTTTTGACCTGGAAGATTTTGAAGATGAAACAATCTATGAGGTTAATGAAAATTTAATCGCAGGTAACTTTTATGAAATTCCTGTTGAAAGTTTTATTCATATTTATGATCGACCAACTTCTTCCAAATTATAATGGACAAGAATGTAAAACAAATATGCGAATACGGAACCATCTGGAATACGAAAGATTTTCAGGAGTATAAAGATTCGGTGCAAGCAATTTACCTTGATCCAAAATCATTTGAAAACCTAAAAAGTTTTGTTGCTGAAAATAGCGATCCGGGAACAGAAATTGAATCGGCCTTTTCATATCATCGGCAAAAAGGGAAAGATTTCATTCGGGTAAAAAACTATGTAGGTGTAATTGAAACCCGCAATGGGACTACGATTGAGATTCTACCTAAAATTTATAACTCGAAAAAAACTGATAGTACTACATCGATTAATGAAAGCCGTTCCATATTACTTTCGATGCTTCGTTGCCTACGAAATTCACCATTTAAAACCATCGATAAGGCACATATAAATGAGAATCGGATGCCCCTTCTTGAAATCTTCATCTCGATGTTTTTAAAAGAAGTGGAATGTATTGTTAATAGGGGGATCAAACATTTTTACGCTAATTCGGAGGAGAACCAAAAGTTTTTAAAGGGACGATTACTTTTTAGTCAGCAAATCAAATTAAACGTTACCCGCGCTGATCGATTCTTTGTTCAGTTTGATGAATTTAAAGCAAATATTCCTCAGAACAGAATTCTTAAGACAGCACTGCTTTATGTCGATCGAAAAAGTAAATCCACGAAAAACAAAAGCCAGATTATTGATTTATTAGCACTGTTCGATGAAGTTGAACTTTCGAAGAATATTCCTTCAGACCTTGCTAAGCTAAATGGGCATAACAGGTTATTTAGTTATTATGATAGTGCAATTAGCTGGGCAAAACTTTTTCTGGAAGGAAAATCATTTACCAGTTATAAAGGAAAGTATCTGAATACTGCAATCCTTTTTCCTATGGAAGTGCTTTTTGAATCGTATGTTGCCCATAAGCTTAAGAAGCAACATCCTGAGTTAAATATTGCTACCCAGGACAGACAGCATTTTTTGTTGACAGATCTTTTGCTGAAGCAAAACAAATTTAGAATTAGACCGGATATTGTTGTTAGGGCCAGTGAAGAATTGATTATTGCAGATACCAAATGGAAAGTGATTGATCAAAGCAATTCAAGTAAAAACTACTTAATCACTCAGGCAGACATGTATCAATTGTATGCGTATGGAAAGAAGTACATTTCCAACCATCTTATTCTTATTTATCCCGAATGTGAATCATTTACAGAAGAATTACTTTTCCAATATGACAATCAAATCACATTGAGGTGTGTTCCATGGAGTTTTAAGAGAGAAAATGTGGTACTGAAAGAAATGAATTATGAAGTTTATCAGTGGGATAATTTATTAGCTTAATAAATGCCAAAAGTACAAAGCGAAATTAGATACCATGTTTGATGACGAAAATAAAGATATAGATCCTAAAGAATTACCCATCTACAAGAAAGGTAAGGAAATCTTTGATGTGGTTCATCACATTTGTGAACTCATTCCGGATGATGATGAGATGTTGGGTCATGTGAAAGGTATCATGTTGGAAGATGCAATGCTACTAACTGTCAAGGTTGCCGGAGCAACCGGAGGTCAGTTATATGATATAAAAATGGAGTGTGCCGCCATTATCCGGAAAGCCGCCCGAGAATTGATGATTCAAAATCATTCCCTTGAAATGTTTGGTTTCGAACATGTGGAATATTTTCAGATTGTAAGGGATTTGATCGAGGAATATAGATTGCTTTTCATTGATTGGGTCGCTGGTTTTGACAACTGGCATTATATCATAGATCGCTGGGGATTGTTCAATCCTCCGGGCGTCGGTCCATTTGATAAGGACCCGGATAATGATATTCCTTTTAATGGGTTCGAAGATTTGTAATTGCATTTTCAAAAAGCATATTCAAAGAAACAAACTAAACTATGAATAACTCCTATAGATATACTGCACTCAATTTGCTAGAAACAGCTATTGAATTCACCAACATGACTCCGGATCCAGATGAATGGTCATTTGAAATGCAAAAAAGTAATGAACCCAGATTTGTCCGGTTGGAACAAATTCAAGCACTAATGAATGCCTTTGTCCCGGAATTATTGTATTCAAAAGGAATTCGTAAGAGTATTGAGAGTTTTTATTCAGGTGAGTTTATCAATAATAGACTAATTGAGGATTATTCTAAACTGGTTGGAAAGATAGATAAAACCATTTCGAAAAGTGCATTTTATGATGCGCCCAAGGGGAAGATAGGTATATCCGATCTGCAGGATAATTATTGTAATCTCTTGAATTACTATTTAAAATTAAATAAATTATTGAGCCATAATAAGGGTGTGATGGAGATAAGCTACTCCTACTTTTTCCCATACATTATAACCAATTCGATTTCCGATTCAATGGGTTCAAAAGCAATAAAAATAAAGACGATTCTTGCTTCATTCATCGATCCTTATAAACGAAGCTATACTTTGGATAAACTGATTAAACATTATAATTATCCAGATATAGATTTGTTGGATCTGGATTTGGATTGGATCTAATTACATCAAAAACTTTATCGATGATCGACTTCATTGGTGATATACACGGACATGCCGATAAACTTATAGAGTTATTGGAGAAGCTTGGATACGCAGAAAAGAATGGCGCTTATAGCCACCCTTTGCGGAAAGTAGTGTTCGTTGGAGATTATATTGACAGAGGCCCCAAAATAAGGGAAACGCTGATGATTGCGCGCCAAATGGTGGAAAGTGGGAATGCTTTAGCCTTGATGGGAAACCATGAATACAATGCTTTGTGCTTTAATTACGAGGAACGTGAAGGCGGGCATTTGAGGAAGCATTTGATCAAGAATATCGTTCAGCACTATGAAACCCTAAAGCAGTTTCAAAACAGGCAGGTAGAGTATGAAGAATATCTGGAATGGTTCAAAACATTGCCACTTTACTATGAAACAGATAGTTTTCGAGCTGTACATGCTTGTTGGGATAATGATAACATCTCTTTCCTTCGTTCAGAATTAAAAAATGATAGATTGAATGAGACAAGTCTTCGTCAGTCAGTGTATAGGGGAACGGACTTGAATCGGACTATTGATGAAACACTTAAGGGCAAAGAAGTCCGGATGCCTGATGGTCTTTCGTTTTTCGATAAAGATGCAACCGAGCGTAATGAAATTAGATTCAAATGGTGGCAGGAACCAAAACAATCAAGCTACAGAGACATGAGTGTCTTACCGCTTGATAATCTTCCAGAAGATCCATTTGATATTTCATTGATGAAATCCTCAAAATATTATTCTGAAAAGGAAAAACCCGTATTTTTCGGACACTATTGGTTTAATGGAAAACCTGAATTGTTGAGAATGAATATATGCTGCCTCGATTACAGTGTTGCTAAACAAGGCTATCTGGCTGCATATCGATTTGATGGAGAGCAATTCCTCTCGAATGAAAAATTCGTTTTTGTATAAATGAATATTCTCAACTTTCGAAGAAGTTTATAGAGTCGGGAAATAAGATTCATTATTGACATTAATATTGGCAAAAAGGGGTGACACTGAGTCATGATATGGCGTAGTCTAAACTTAAATTTGCTCCATAGTTAAAAACCACAACTAAAATGGAGCCAAAAATAATCAGCCTCAATCAGCCTCAGTTAAAATCATTTGATCTGGAAAACACCTCATGTAAAATGAATTTGAATGCACTGTTTGCCGACAGAAGTCCGGATTCTTACTTAAATGAGTTTTCACTTTTCATTGCGCATTTTAATTCTATTCCAAATTTCATTCATGAAATTGATATTGACTGCAGAAAAGCGAATGTCTGGTTTTCAGAAAATTACAAAACTGAAATAAAAGATTGTTACTACAATAAAATATATTTCAAGGATAAAAATAAAGTAGAACTTGATGACATATTTTATTTTATCTACGATGATTTGCTGGTTGATTTTGATACCAATTGCTCAAAAGTTCGCCTCCTTTTCAAGATAACAGAAACTGCAAAAATCGAGGAAATTATTTCAGGGCTTAAAAAGTTCAAAAAAAGAAAAGTTTTCAATCAACCTGAAATTTCGCTTTTGATTAATACGCGTCATGGCATTGATACAAAATCATTGAAAATAACAAGACCCAAATTAAACATTCAGGATAATTACAATGATGACTTCCTCGACATTCATCAAACAATTCTAAAAAGGCTTTCGAAAAAAAACGACAAGGGCTTAATTTTGCTGCATGGGAAACCCGGAACAGGAAAAACTTCATATATCCGATACCTGATATCTAAGCTGAAAAAAGAAGTAATATTCTTACCTCCAAACATGGCCAATGCCATAACGAATCCGGATCTGATTTCAATTCTGATTGATAATCCCAATTCGATCTTTGTTATTGAAGATGCTGAAAACATTATCATAGACAGGGAAAAGAACGGTCATTCTCCAGTTTCAGCATTGCTCAATATTTCAGACGGCTTACTTTCAGACTGCTTGAATATCCAAATAATTTGTTCTTTCAATACAGATATTTCACAAGTTGATAAGGCTTTATTAAGGAAAGGAAGATTAATTGCCAAATACGAGTTTAAAGAGCTGGAAATCCACAAAGCCATATCGCTTTCCAAGAAATTGGGCTTTGATTCAATCTTGAATTCCCCAATGACTCTAACCGCCATTTATAATCAAGAAGAAAAGGATTTTCAACAGACTAAAAAGCAAAGCAAAATTGGCTTTTAATTTTTGCATCAAAAAAATATGAAAAACACATTCACCGCAATTGATTTTGAAACTGCTCAAGGTAAACGATGGAGCATTTGCCAAGTAGGTTTGGTGCGGGTCGAAAATGGATTAATAACTAAAGAGCTAAGTATTTTAGTTCAGCCGCCTATGAATTATTATTGGAATTGGTTTATTGATATCCATGGCATTACGCCGGAAATCACTAAGGATGCGCCCACTTTTGACCAAATCTGGCATAAGGTTGAACCATTTATCCGTAACCAATCGGTGGTTGCTCACAACGGATTGTGTTTCGATTTTCCGGTGTTGGCTCAAACACTTCAATACTATGGATTAGCCGTTCCCCAATACGAAAAACATTGTACTTACCGCATTTATAAAGACAATTTGTTTTCGTTGTGCCAAAAGTTCCAAATTGAACTGAATCACCATGAAGCATTGAGTGATGCGAAGGCTTGTGCCGAATTGTTTTCATTACATTTATTAAAAACAGAAACCAATGATTGAAAACTGGTTAATGCTATAATAGTAAATTCTCGTATTATTTTTGTTTGATTGCATACCTGAACCAACCAAATAATTACATTCGTGCTTATCTGATTATTATGAACACTAAAAATCAAAAAACCTATGAATATTGATGGATTAAAAGAATTATGGAAAAAAGAAGTTGAACAAGCTACAGCCAGAAAAGAAAGTATAATTCGGTTTCTAAAAGATAATATTGAACCATACGATGACGAATTATATGGATTATGCTACAGGGCATCTGCATACTTGACTGATGGGACTTATTTGCCTTGTGTGATTTTTAGAAATAGGGAATCAAGGGTTAATTATGCAAATAAAGTAATCAGAAATAGACAAATAAATAAATGGTTTTCCAGCAAATCTGTCAAAAATTCCAATGATAGAATTTATGAAGGACTCGTAGTTGGTGATAATCAAATTAGTTTTGAAGACATCAATAAGGTTGAAAAATGCAAATATGCTTTTCCATGTTCTCTCTTGAAACAAATAGGTGAAATAGCATTATTCTTTGTACGTGGATTTGTTGCAAAAATGAAGGATGGAAAATATGTAGGGTTTAGAACGGATGCCAGGACAGAATTCTTTGATATGCCAGATGAATATTCAGGTGACGATATTATTGAGATTATAAATGATTGTTATGTTTATGAAAATGGTCAGATTAAGATTCGCAAGCAAAAAGAATTGGACGATAATGAAGTTTTCTATAAAGATGCTGATTTATATAGAGAAAAACCTTTTTTCATTTGCTATTTCGACATTTAAAAGCTAAGATAAATCCAGAGACCCTACAAAGATTATAAAAAGGTGGGAGAATTATATAAAGTGTCATTTTTTTGACCTTTAATATATTCTTAATTGTTGAGTCAAACTGCTCAATTTCAGAAGCCATCCGTATCAATGATGTTAGTATTGAGGTGAAAGTGACACACTGAATTCTGTGTGAAAAGGGTTCTGAATTAATGCAAATTTGGAGATTTTATTGCCTATTTATTTCAAAAGTTAAAAATTACTTTAAACCACCTTGATGCATTGAGTGAAGCTCACAAATTTGCAAACTCATTTCTGATTTATCCGCAGAAAGAACCTTTTTGATCACAAAATTGAAGTAAAACCAAGTTCTATTTACATTATCTTCGTTTAAAATCCATTCACCAATGTCAACAACAGAATTACTTCTGCGATATATTCATATTGTGAATAGAGTGAGTAAATCACCCGCAACCTTTAAAGAAATTGATGAATATTTAAGCCGTCAATCCGCGTTTCAGGATTATAAATTCAATATTTCACAGCGGCAGTTCCTTCGTGATTTAAAAAAAATCAGTTCGATTCTGGAAATTGAGATCTATTATGATCCCCGTCAAGGAGTATATTTGATCAATGAGGCAGAATTCTCTGAGTTGAGCAGACGTAGATTGGAGGCTTTTGACACCTTCAATGCCTTGAAAATTGGAGACACTACGTCCAGGCTTATTCATTTTGAAAAACGTAGACCACAGGGAACTGAAAACCTTTTTGGACTCCTTCATGCAATAAAAAATAATCTACAAATCAATTTTACCTATCAGAAATTTTGGGAAGAAAAGTCGACGGAAAGAAGCGTCCATCCTCTTGCCCTAAAAGAGTTTAAGAATCGGTGGTATCTGTTATCAAAGGATTTGAAAGATAGTGCAGTTAAAACATTCGCGCTCGACAGATTAACGAATTTGGACATTAGCCGGATAAAATTTAGACCTTCTCCAGATTTTGATATTGAAGAACAATTTCGTTATTGTTTTGGGATCATCAGTCCAACAGATGATAAACCGCAGGAAATTATCTTATCATTTACACCATTTCAGGGCAAATACATTAAAACCCTACCGCTTCATCCTACCCAGCAGATATTGATTGATAACGAAAATGAGTTTCAAATTCGTCTGAAGCTTTGCATTACGCATGATTTGGTTATGGAACTGCTTTCATTTGGTGCAGAAATGAAGGTATTACAGCCAGAGACTTTGGTAGATGAGATTAGGGAGGCGCATAGGAAGGCTTTTAAACAATATTGAATAAAATGACATAATCTAAAAAAGGAAACCCGAAAACAATTGCATGTTTTCGGGTTTCATGGGTTTCTAAATGATAGATAGAGCGACTTAGGTCACATTTAAAGATATTGACATATCTGTATTGTGATCGATATAAGGATCGCTTGCCCCAACAAGGAGAGGAAAGCATCTTTCTTGCATTTATTGTTTTAGAATTTTGCTAACGAATGAAATATTTTTTGTGTAAATCTTAATCAGATAGATCCCTGGAGTAAATCCAGATAAATCAATTTGAGTAGTATTATTCCAAAGTGATATATTTTTAGATTGTAGCAAAAGTCCAATATTATTATAGACTTCAATTCTAACTTCAACTTCAATTGATTTATCTGATGAAATGTAGACAAGACCTTTTGTTGGATTAGGATACAATACTATGTTATTCTTATTTGACAATTCGTCTTTCGATGAAGTCAATAAATCGCACAAACAACGAACTGAAAATCCATATGATTTACTTGGATTTAATCTTAAGATACCTGAATTATCATATGAAATTGATCGATGCCATGCATTATAGCTCCCATCATCAGTATTGCTCCACCAATCACCTCCATACCCAAGCCCATAGAAATTCCCACTATAATAGTTTCGATTGCCTCCAGGTAAAGCGGAGAAATTAGTTGAATTGATTGCTCCAGAATTTGGACTTAACCAATGTGTTAGTCCATCTTCCTTCAATTTACCTCCAGATATACTTGTACCACCAAGATAATTAGTGAATATCGTCCATTCAGAATCGGAAGGTACATGCCAACCTGTAGGACATAGTTTTCTAGTATTTACAGAATACCAGTTATATAAAGCGCCATAAGGGTTTTTGTTACCAATATCGTTATTATACCAGGAATAGGCTGGAGTCATGAAAGTACTCCATGTATTATTATCTGTAACCAATGGAATTGAAGTTCCATCATTGTATTTTGTGGCTTTTAAGTTTTGTCCCAACCATACCTGTGTGCCAATAGTAACGGTTGTATATTCATTACCATCTATATCTTTCACAGTTTTAGATACTTCATTTGGAAGAGTAGTAAAACTCACATCTTCACCGTACGAGGTTCCAATACTATTGGTGGCGTATGCTCTCAAGTGGTAAGTAATGCCAGGGCTCAAGCCATCGACATTACTACTGAATTCCAAAGTTCCTGTCACTTCAGAGGTTCTTGAATCGCTAATTGTAGGATTTAGACTGATGCTCCAACATACTCCCATGGCTGTAATCGTAGCAACACCTTCAGAAATAATATATCCACCTGCTTTCGCTGAAGTCGAACTGATGTCTTGTATGTCGGTTGTGGTTATCGATGGAGACAATGCTGAACTATTTGTAGTGAATTTAACATCATCACTATAAGATGTCCCTGCACAGTTGGTAGCGTAAGCCCTGATATGATATGTAACCCCAGGCTCAAGCTCTGCTATTTTTGTAGAAAAAATTCCATTTCCGGTGCCACTTTCTGTTTTTGTACTAAGCGCAATTGTCGGATTTATGTCTTTACTCCAGCAAACTCCTTTGGAAATTATTTCAACACCTTTATCATCAGTAATTATACCCCCAATATGAACACTTCTCATTGTAATATCTGAAATTCTTGAAATATCAACTGCTGCAATCGAAATACTGGAGTTAACCGAGAATTGAGTTAATTTCAAATCTGAAAAATTCCCAGCTTTATCTTTTGACTTTAAATAAACATTATGGATGCCATCACTGAGATTATTAAATGTATAACTCGTTTCTGTTCCATTTAATCTAATAAAATCATTCGACTGATCTAATGCAATATAAATACTGTCTAAACCGCTTAATTCTATTCCATCTGTAACATCATCTGCCAACCACTTAACATTACTTATTCTGGAATCAATCCTTTGCCCATCGCTGGGATATTCAATTTTGATATGTGGTCTCGTCAGATCAATTTTAATCTCAAGAGCCTTAGTTTCGTCTTTGGTCACAAAAATATTACCAGCATCATCAGTAGCTTTGAGATATAAGTAATATTTTTCTCCACTTTTAGAATTATTGACTAAAAATTCCCAATCGGTATTGCTTATTTTCCAGGGATCTGTTAAGCTCTTTCCTAAATTGTTTTGTGATCCAGGCAATAAAAACAGTCCATTGCTTGTTAACGTATGCCAATTTGAATTATCTTCTAAACTTTGTTGCAACTCATCGGAATTTCTTATTTCATTAATTGATGAAGTAAGATTTGCCGACTTATTTAAAGATGTTTTTGGTAAAACTTGGTAATAAGTATTATCCAACGCCTGATTATCTTTGAAATCAATATCAAAAACAGGAGATTTGCTGAACCAATTTGTTAAAGAGGTTTTTATTTCTGCAAATGGATCTATAGTATCCTCATCTTTACCAATAATTATTTCACTACTACATTTTGTATATTGGGGCTCATTTATGCCATCAGAAATTACGGCCCACAATGTATACCTGCCAGGTTTTTGCCCGGTAGAATCCCATAGAAATATATCACCTTCTCCCTCAGGATCTTCTTGTATATCTTTTGCAATCCAAAAATGATTTTCAGGGCCATCCCATGGATTATCGCTTAAATCTGGGTCAATTGCGATTGAGATGTGTGCATTATCATCAGGATCAGAATCATTCCAACCTATTTTATGACTTTTTGCAGGTAATGAAATGTCAAAATATTCGTTTAATGAAGATATTGTTGGAGGATTATTCTTTTCTGGTGCGTAATGGAATTTGCGAAGTATAATTTCTTTACTTTGAATCAAAGTAGAAAATGGACTTGTTCTTTGCCATAACTCAAAAGTCAATCTTGCTTCCTCAGGAGCGTCCTTAAGGCAAGCTATTGCCCATTTTGATTCTTTTTCATTTTTCCCAAACCTAAAATCGACATCTTCCAACTTATATTTGTTATCATTTAATGGGGTTAATAAGCCTCCATCATCTGCACCAATAAACCAACCTTTAGGTACATTTTTCACAATAACATCAAAATCAGCAACAGCTTTGCCTGTATTTTGTATGAATAATTCAGCTTTGTGTTGATACTCGGGCATATAAAAGTAATTTTCCGGAACGACTGGATAATAATTATCTCGAATTCCGTCGCCATTAATATCTATTCCACCATTTAAAAAGTTAATTGCTCCGTCCATATTATTTTCTCCATCGTCATTACTTGAGAATCGCTGAATATTTGAAGAACTGATTGACTTACTTGGATTTACTTTCTCACCATTAAAATCTACCATAGAGGAAGCAAATACTATAATCGCTTTCTCTATTTGGGTTTTTCCCAAAGTTCCACCGGGTATAAAGCCAGACATAAATGCATTGTTAATTCGATTGTCCAATTCAGATTTTCTTATTTCTAGTCGATAAACATTGATTCCAATTTTCGCAAAATCAAAGCCAATACCAGAGTTAAAAACTCCTTCGCTGGTAGCTTCAACTTTGCCCCAGCCATTTTCACTATATTTGATAAGTGTTGTTTTCCAAAATGGTGAAGTGGAACTCAAAGCGCTAAAACTAAATTCCTTTTTTGGATCATTGAGGGGTGGATAAAATTTTTCAGGTGAGGCGAATCCAAAACTAAACGGATATATTGAGGGGGCATCGAATCCATATCCAACTCTCGCATTAATATAGATAGTAACCCACCCTTGAGCACCTTCTTTTGTGATTAAGTCCTCGGGATGCATAGCTGAATAATAATCCGCTAGGTCAATATAAATGTCAACACCAATTTTTCCCCCACCTAAAGCCACGCCTTCATATGCCACACCTTTAGAAATGTAAGCAAACACTTTTCTCTCTTCTATATCGTATAGATATTTCAACCTACCTCTTTTTGTGACATCTGATTCATCATATTTATCAGCCATATTCGTCAGTACTTCTAGCAAATTAATAGCCCAAGGAGATGATGCTACTTTAAATATAGGCTCTTCAGCCCACATCTTGTTATCTGTAAAAAGTGTTATCCCTTCTGTTGATATTGATTCAATATTTACTGTGCCAGCAGCATAAAAAGTGCCTCCTGATTTAGTAATAAAAGGGATATTTTGGATAATTGATCCATTTGCAGGAATTGTCTGAAGTTGTCCTTGTATAGAATAATCCCACTGGTATGATTTAGATTCGTCAATATAAATATTGCCCCTTGCTCTTATTGAATTTGATGATGGATTATAGATTGTATATTTTGCCGTCAGATTACTACCAGGTTCAACCGTTTGTCCTGTTACATCTGTTGTTCCATTAAATACACTAATATCGCCTCCATAGGGTTGGTTTCTGGTAAATGTACTGCTAGTAACTTGGTTAGCATTTATTTTGAAACCTGTATTTATCCCCCAATACTCTTTTTCAAATGGAGTCATTGCATTTTCAGAACTATGATAGACTTTATAGAAATATGCATCTCCTATTGGTATTCCAGAAAAAGTAGCAATTCCATTTACGTTAGTTTGTTTCCAGTCAAATGGCTTAATTTCACCATTTTTATATAATTCTACAAATCCATTTGTTCCAGGAAGTGAAGCATTCCCAACAGGTACATTTTTAACGGTAACAGTTAATCCCCCAGTCGGCAGGGTAGCGGTAACCGTTAAAGCTTTTATTGTTCCCCATGCAGCACCGTCTGTATAAGGATAACTTGTTCCGTTGGTGTTTGCCATCGTCCCCGTAATACCATAGTAATCTCCGGCCAGTATTGGGGTATAATTAAAGCTAAAAGTCACCTCACCGGGAGTTGACCCACTTTTTGCGCTAACAGTGCCAGTAGAAGAAGTCTGATCCAGATCATAGCTTGTGTCTTTATTTCGATCAAACACGAATCTGGCCTTTACAGTCTTTGATGCAGTGCCAGGGTTTTTTACTTTTACCTCGATGCGTAATTGTGTCCCTGTCGGAACACTTCCTCCTGTCACATCCTGACCCGTTGACACATTAACGATTCTGAAATAGTCTGAATAGGGCATATCCCTGGTAACTGTCCCTTGCGAATTTGCACTCTTGTGTGACAAACTGCCCGCTCCCCAAAACTCATCTCCAAAGATTGTGGCAGGATTCGTAGGTGAATGATAAGCTTCAAAAAAGTAGGTTCCATAGGCCAGACTTGAAAATGATGCAACCCCAGATGAATTCGTATTTGCCTGTTTATTCAAGTAATTATAATTGGCATCATATAATAACACCTTGCCGTTTGCTCCTGGCAATGGGCTCGAAGTCCCGTTTAAATTATTGACTGTAATATTCATAGTACCGGTGGTACTGGCAGCAGTAACAGTCAACCATTTTGTAGTACTCCATGCAGAACCATCCGTAATAGGGTAGCTTGTTCCGTTGGTATTTGTCAAAGTTCCTTTTGCTCCAAAATAATCACCAGCAATTGTTGGTGTATAAGAAAATGTAAGAGTCACCTCTCCGGGAGTTGACCCACTTTTGGCACTTACCGTGCTTGCAGATGATGTTTGATCAAAGTCATATCCAGTTAGTTTATCTCGATCAAACACCAATCTTGCTTTAACACTTTTTGATGCAGTTCCGGGATTCTTAACTTTTACTTCTATGCGTAACGGAGTCCCAACAGGTACACTTCCCTCGGTCACATCCAGTCCGGTTGACACATTAATAATCCTGTAATAGTCTGAATAAGGCATATTCCGAGTGATTGTCCCTGAAGTATTTGCACTGTTGTGCGATAAGCTGATAGCTCCCCAGAACTCGATTCCGAAGATTGTACTAGGGTTGCTAGGAGTGTGTGAAGCTTCTATATTATAATTTCCATAGGCCCGGTTTGCAAATGAGGCAATACCTGATGAGTTTGTATTTGCCTGTATGTTTAACGGCTGATAGTTGGAATCAAACAGTTCCACCTTGCCGTTTGCTCCTGGCAATGGGCTCGAAGTCCCGTTTAAATTATTGACTGTAATATTCATAGTACCGGTGGTACTGGCAGCAGTAACAGTCAACCATTTTGTAGTACTCCATGCAGAACCA
>Ga0302296_1000368_pt1 | contig 38316 bp, 35 predicted proteins | sample III_Fen_N3_1_FD_194546 | JGI IMG/M metagenome (GOLD analysis project Ga0302296, IMG submission 194546) | Peat permafrost microbial communities from Stordalen Mire near Abisko, Sweden - III_Fen_N3_1 | ecosystem: Environmental > Terrestrial > Soil > Wetlands > Permafrost | place: Sweden: Abisko... | reverse complement strand
AGCCGATTTTGTAGAATCATATCCATCAATTAAAGATAGATAAAAAGGGATCCAAGGTTTTAATCCTGCTTGATGAGTAAGTATATCAATAATGCGAAGATTTTCTTTGTTAGACGAGTCTAATTCTGGTAAATAAACGCATAAAGGATCCATCACATTAAAGAGTTTTTGATCGCTCAATTTCATTAATGATGGAGCTGATGCAGCTATTTTTGTTATCGATGCAATGTCATATAAATCAGTATCTTGAACAGCCTGTTTGAAATCATAGGTATATGTTCCATAAGACTTTTGAAATACAATAGTATTGCGACGTGCAATTAGTACTTGACAGCCGGGAGTTGCATATTCGCAAATGGCATTATCCATCAATTCGTCAATGCATTTAAGCGTATCGGAATTTAATCCTACATCTTCGGGAATTGAATATTTCAATCGGGTAGCTTTGTCCCATTGTTCACCTTGACCTTCGGTACATTTACCTGGAAAAGAAACGGGTAATTTAGCATTTACTTTTATTCCAGCAAAGATGGCTTGTGCAGCATAATCCATTGCTAAATCATTGTCTTCGTAAGCAATTACGATTCCTTTATATTCGTCAACATGTTGAATATATTCAAGGCTATAAGGACTTCCATCAATGCACAAAATCAAGTTCTTAGCTTTTACTAATTCACCTAATAGTTTAGTGGTTTGGCTCGATATACCAAAGTGTTTTGGAGCACTTATACTCGTTTTGGTAATATGAACAATTACCAAATTATAATCTTTTAATTTGGTTAATAAAGGTTCAACAGAACTATCGGTTTTTGCAATATTAAAATGCTTTACTTTAGTGTAAGACGATAAACGTTTTTGAAACATATTCAATTTAGGTTCACCAATTACTAATGATGCTATGTTTAAAGTATCGAGACGTTTAAGCGGGATAATGTTGTTTTTCTTTTTTAAAACAGTAATAGAAGCTTCAATCAAACGACGTTGTAAAAGAAGAGCATCTTTGGTATGTAAATCTTCGTATATACTATCCATTTTAATTGGCTTCCAAGAATCGAGATTCATCCATTTCTTTGCCATTAAAATCTTGCGACAATGAGCAAAAACTTCGTTACTATCGATGTCGCCTTTTGCCATTCCTTCTTTAATTTTATCGATAGCTATTTGCACATTTTCAGAGAATAAAAGAACATCGTTTCCAGCTTTTAAGGCTCTATATTCAATATCACCCGGTTTAGCACTTTTTGTAACACCTTTCATGTTTAGTGCATCGGTGAATATCAAGCCTTTAAATCCCATTTCTTCACGCAATAGATTAGTGATAATTGCAGATGAAAGGGTAGACGGCGTATTTTTATTTTTTTCGAGAGCAGGTACTTGAAGGTGTGCTACCATTATTCCCGACAATCCGTTTGCAATCAGTTGTTTAAATGGATATAATTCAAGACTATCAAGACGTTTTCTTGATTCATTAATTACTGGTAATGCAAAATGCGAATCAGCATCAGTATCGCCATGTCCAGGGAAGTGTTTTCCGGTAGTTAAAACGTTTTCATACTGCATACCTTTCATATATGCTGAACCTTTTTTTGCAACTTTCAATCGATTTTCACCGAACGAACGAACACCAATTACGGGGTTTTTAGGATTGTTATTAATGTCGATATCTGGAGCAAAATTGATGGTAATTCCAATGCGTTTACACTGACGAGCAACTTCACGTCCCATTTCAAAAATAAGTGAATCGTTTTTAATTGCTCCAAGAGTCATTTGTTTTGGGAAACTAATGGTACTGTCTAGTCGCATTGCAAGTCCCCATTCTCCATCAATAGAAATCATCAAAGGAGTTTTGCTAATACTTTGGTAGTAATTCGTCAGTTTCGCTTCACGAACAGGACCACCTTGCATAAAAATCAATCCACCAATTTTATACTGCTGAATTAGTTTAGTGATTTCTTTTACATGATTGCTATCGCGATTTGAATATGCTGCAACCATAAATAATTGAGCAATTTTTTGGTCAGTCGACAATGAGTTGTAAACCGAATCAACCCAATGTGTTTCGACAGAAAGGAATTCGGGATCTCCAGGATTTTTGACCTCTGGCGATGTAAACGAGAATGCAATTCCCGTTAAAAGGCTGATTATTGTTAATTTTAGTATTCTATTCATTTTTAATGTTTTATTAGGTATTTGTTTTAATTATATGGTGACAAGGGGCAACCACGAGGGTTGCCCCAACAGGTTGCCGCTACAGGTTTTCCATCAATTCTTTATATAAATCAATCATTGAAATAATGTCTGCTTTATGAACTGTTTCGTTTGGTGAATGAACATTATCTTCGGCTGCACCTACAAAACACCAATCGATAGGTAAACTACTTTTTTGAATCATAGCTCCATCACTTCCACCGCTTGCTTCTACTTCTATTTGATATGGAATTCCACTTCGTTTCGCAATTTCGATGATTTTATTTACATATAGTCGACGAGGAATACTCGAATCGCGTAGACTTATTGCTACACCTTTTCCATGTTCTACACCTTCTGTAACCCAAGTAATATCAGCAATTAAAGCCTGACGAACTTTGAATTTATCCCAAAGAAATCCAGCAAGTTTTTGAGCATTTCCACCGCCATGTTCTTCGTTACAAGTAAAAACAATTGCACCATTTTCGAGTGTTTCAGCAACTTTTAATGAAGCATAAATTCCTAAACGATTATCGAGATAGCATGATGTTACAAATTGATTTGTTTCTCTAAAATCCATTTTATAACGAAGGCTCGTTCCTCGTTCAATTTCTCGACTAGCTATATATTTTAAAACAGCATCAGTATTTTCATCTAGTTGACTAACGCATTCAATTTCACCAATTGAATCTTCGCCAACTAAAGCAATATTAGACTCATATAAAGAACCACCAATTTTTATTATTTCACCATTGTATTTTACGGTGTATCCGATATTATCCATGTGAGCATAAATTGCTGTTCGTGGACGACCGAAAACCAGTAGCAAAGAATCTTGAAATTCGCCACCATGATATATTTCAGGTTGCGAAAACCAATCGGCTTTATGATCATTTATGTATTGCAACAAAAAATCTTTCACCCTAAACTCTTCGCCCGATGGTGAATGAATATTGCATAATTGTTTTAATAATTCCATTTATATTCTAATTATAATGTTTTTATTAAGAATGTAAAACTGTTTTAACATCATCAATCTTTTGTAATGATTTAATAACATGTTCTTCATTCATTTTCCTTATTCTAAAACCTATTGAGCAAGCATTTTCATATGTTTGTGAAATAATTTTTGCCGATTTGTCTTTCAAAATTTTCATAACTTCATTCATTGCTTCAAAGGGAAACGTAACGGTATGTTCGGCTTCAACTTGAACTTCAACGATTTTTGCATTCGCTAATGCATCGGCAGTTGCTTCTTTATATGCTTGGATTAAACCACTTACACCCAGCAAGGTTCCTCCAAAATAACGAACAACAATAACTGCAACATTGCTTAAACATTTCGATTGTAACTGACCTAAAATTGGCTTTCCAGCCGAATTTGATGGTTCGCCATCATCATTTGCACGCCAAAGTTCACCATCTTTTCCCAAACGGTAAGCCCAACAATGATGACGAGCAGAATGATGGTCTTTTCTCAAAACATCGAGATAGGCTTTCACCTCATCTTCAGTCGAAACAGGATATGCAAAAGCTAAAAACTTGCTTCCTTTGTCTTTAAAAATACCTTCGGCAGGTGCTTCAATGGTCAGATATGTATCGTCAGTTAAACCCAATTTTTGTCAAAATGTGTTTCTAGCAAAAATAGAGTATTTGAAAAGCTTATTAAACCTTAAAAAGTAAAAGTTATGAATAAAATATTAAGATAATATTTAATGGGCTAATGTGAGAATGGGTTAATGTGGAAATGAAAAAATGTGCTTATATGCTAATGATATAAATGGGAATGCATGCGTTTAATTGTATTTGATACCTACTTATATATAGTATAGTAGAGACGAATAAAGAGATTTTTGCAATTTTGTACCTATTATTTTATGTAATATATCATTTAGGAGTTTATTGAAGATATTTGTATTTCAATGACTTTCATATAAAAACAGTATAAAAATTAACTACTAACAATGAATTGTTTAAAAATATTTCGTTTTTAATAGCGATATAATGAGGATTATTTAAATAAATAGTTACTTTTGTCGATTCAGTTTAGTACGTATTTTTTAAGTAAAAAATTAATATTTTAAGCATGGCAATTAAAGATATCCCAACATTAAAAATTGGAAATCTAGAAATAAATCCACCAATTATCCAAGGGGGAATGGGTGTGAGAGTTTCACGTGCAGGATTAGCTGCTGCTGTAGCCAATGAAGGTTGCGCTGGAGTTATTGCAAGTGTAGGTTTAGGCGATTATGAAAATAATCCTGCTTCGAAATTCGTAGAAGTTAATAACGATGCACTTCGTGCTGAGATAGCAATCGCAAGATCACAATCAAAAGGTATTATTGGTTGTAACGTAATGGTAGTTTTATCGAACTACGAAGATATGTTACAAGTTTGTGCTGAAGAAAATGTTGATTTAGTTATATCTGGTTCAGGTTTACCACTTGATTTACCTAAATTCTTTGTTGGAAAAGACACAAAACTTATTCCAATTGTTTCATCGGCTCGTGCATTAAATATTATTTGCCGTAAATGGAAACAAAACTTTAATAGAATGCCTGATGCAGTTATTGTAGAAGGTCCAATGGCTGGTGGTCACATGGGGTATTCTTATGATGATGTAACAAACAACAAAACATTAACTCTTGAAGAAATTGTTGTTGAAGTTGTTGCATATGCAAACGCTTTAGAAACTCCAATTCCTGTTATTGCAGCTGGTGGAGTATTTGATGGTGCTGATATTGTTAGATTCTTGAAGTTAGGTGCATCGGGTGTTCAAATGGCAACTCGTTTTGTTTGTACTGACGAATGTGATGTTGACATCAAATTTAAACAAGCATATCTTGATGCAAAAGAAGGCGATATAACTATTATCAATAGTCCAGTAGGATTACCTGGTAGAGTTTTGAAAAACGATTTTGTTGATAGAGTTAAAAACGGAGAAACAGTTCCATTTAAATGTCGTTTCCGTTGCTTACGTTCATGCGATCCTAAAACAGTTCCTTACTGTATTGCAAAAGTTCTTGGCGATGCATCGAGAGGAAATATGGAAAATGCATTTGTATTTGCAGGATCAAACGCTTACCGTTGTACAGAAATTGTTCCTGTTAAAACATTGGTAAATCAATTGAAAGAAGAAATAATAGCTAATTTATAAGCCATTATTTAAAACATATAAAAAAAGCAGATCGGATTATTTCGGGTCTGCTTTTTTGTTATATTTGCGTCAACATAAGTTCTTTTACAATATTTCAAACTTAAGGTGCCCGAATGTTCGGGAGTAATAGGGAACCGTGTGAAAATCACGGACTGTCACGCAACTGTAAGTATCGAAAATGTTTTTATCGCAAGATGTCCACTGTTTGCTTTTTGCAAATGGGAAGGACGATAAAAATGATACAAGTCAGGAGACCTGCCTTCAGTTTTTATTTCGAAGCTTTCGTGTGAAAAGCAATGAATTCCTGTACTATCATTTCTGGTATTCTCTTTTTCTGTTAGCTTCATATACTTAATTACAATTTTAAATTATGAAGTATCTAATAATTTCTTTACTGTGTTTTTTATTTTCGATAATTGGATTCACTCAAACAGTTAATCGAATTGTTTCGCTTGCACCATCATTGACGATGAATGTGTATTATCTTGAATCGAAACAAAAATTGGTTGGTTGTACTAGTTATTGCGAAATAGCTAAACCCGATAAAAAAGAAATTATAGGTTCAATTGTTACCGTAAATATCGAAAAAATAGTAAGCCTTAAACCCGATTTAGTTATTGCAACTTCAATTACAAAACCTGCAGTAATTGACAAACTTCGCAAAATGGGAATTCGGGTTGAAGTATTTTCATCGCCCAAAAACTTTGAAGCAATTTGCGAGGAATTTTTACATCTTGGAACATTAATTGGAAAAACAGAAAAAGCTAAAGCTGTTATTGCCGAATCGAAAGCAAAAGTTGAAAAGATTAAAGCTTCGCACAAGACGGCTAAAAAAAGCAAGGTGTTTTTTCAAATAGGTGCCGATCCAATATTTTCGGTTCTATCAAATACATTTATGAACGATTATATCTTGTATTGTGGAGGAGTAAATATTGCTGCCGATTTGAAATCGGGGAGCATTGGTCGCGAGAGTGTTTTGCAACGAAATCCAGATGTTATTTTCATAATTACGATGGGAATTACTGGCGATGAAGAAAAAAAAATATGGTTAAATTATCCCGAATTAACAGCAACGAAAAAGAAACAAATTTTTATAATTGACTCAAATTTAGCTTGTACGCCAACTCCCGTTTCATTTGTACAAACATTAGAAATTGTAAATAAACTTCTAAGCTCACAAAAATGAGTGGATTGATTCACATATACACAGGTACTGGCAAAGGGAAAACCACTGCTGCTGTTGGATTGGCTGTAAGAGCATTGGGTGCAGGATTGAAAGTTTGCTATTCGTCGTTTCATAAAAATCCCGACAAATACGGCTATCACGAAATTAAGAACCTAGAAAAACTTGGTGCAAAGATTTTGATTTTTGCAAAGGGACATCCTCATCTTGATAAAAGTTTGGACGAAAATGTAATAAAACAAGATACAGTTACAGGAATTACTGAACTAACCAAACTTCTGGCAAACGAACATTTCGACTTATTAATAATGGATGAAATTTTAATATCCGTTCGTGATTCTTATCTTTGTGAGAATGATTTACTCGATTTTGTAAAGGATAAACCTTTGAATTTGGAACTTGTTTTAACTGGTCGTGGTGCTACAGATGCATTGATTGAATGTGCCGATTATGTTAGTGAAATCCAAAAAATTAAACATCCATATGATAATGGGATTACTAGTAGGAAAGGTATAGAGTTTTAATATGAGCATGAAACACAAACATATCCGATGGTTTATTTCCATTATTGTATTGCTTGTATTACTAATCGGTTCGGTTTTACTATCATTATCGACAGGTGAAATTCCTATTAAACTATCCGATATATTACATATAATGCATACAAAATCGGGTATGGAATATTCGGTTTTGACTAATATTCGATTACCACGAATTTTATTAGCTATTGCTATAGGTGGAACCTTAAGTATGACTGGAGCTGTATTGCAAGGAATTTACCGAAATCCATTGGTAGAGCCTTATACATTAGGGATTTCGGGTGGAGCAGCATTAGGAGTTTCACTTTGTATTGTATTGCATTTGCATGTTATGGGTGGATCGTTTATGTTGCCTTTATCGGGATTTTTAGGATCGCTTTGCAGTATTTTTTTAGTCTATTTTTTAAGCATGCGCAAAGGCATTTTTTCTGTTAATAAAATGCTGTTGATGGGCGTTATGATTAGTTTTATAGCATCGTCAACTATGATGTTTTTAATGTCGATTTCGAATGCTGATGATGTTCATAGTATCATTTTTTGGATAATGGGATCACTTGACGAATCGAATAGTTCACTTATCAATTTGATGCTTTATACTTCGATTGCTGGTTTGGTCATTGCATATCTTTTTTCGCATCAACTTAATGCTCTTCGACTTGGAGAACAAAATGCTCGACATCTTGGAATCAATGCAGGATTGACTATAAAAATCCTCTTTGTGGTATTATCGCTTTTAACGGGATTATGTGTGTCAATAGCTGGAATCATTGGATTTGTAGGACTTATAATTCCTCACATAGTTAAACAAATTACTGGTTCCGATTATCGGATTCTTTTGCCAGCATCGTTTTTGGGTGGAAGTATTTTCATTATGCTTTCTGATATCGTTGCTCGAACAATTATTTCGCCCAACGAACTTCCCATTGGTGTTATAACTGGAATGGCTGGAGGATTAATGTTTATCGTAGTCCTTAAAAACAATAAAGCACAATAGGCAATGAATAATTATATGACATTACAGAATATTGCCTGTGGATATTCATCGGGATTTCACCTAAAGGACATTAGTTTTACGGTTCCTCAAGGCAAAATTACTGGCATTGTTGGGCCAAATGGATCGGGGAAAAGTACCTTGTTTAAAGGCATTTGTGGTGATTTATCTATTGACTCTGGAAGTATCAACATTCAAGGTAAAAACCTTAATGATTTAAGCCTAAAACAGAAAGCAATTAGAATGGCAATTGTTTCGCAATTTGTTGATAATTGCGATATGACGGTGCAAGAATATGTTTTGCTTGGTCGAATGCCGTATCGTAAAAGTTTTCAGCTTTTCGAAACCAAAGAAGACTTTGCAATTGCAAAAAAATACATGCAACTTACCGATGTTTATAAGTACAAAGATAAGCCAATGAACACCCTTAGTGGTGGTGAACAGCAATTGGTAAGTATAGCTAGAGCATTGACTCAGCAACCCGAACTTTTACTTTTAGATGAACCAACAGCATATCTCGATATTAGCCATTCGGTGCAAATTCTTAATTTAATTCAAAAGTTAAGTCACGAGCTACAACTCACTGTGCTTCTTATCATTCACGACCTTAACTTAGCGAGTGAGTTTTGCGATCATTTGGTAATGATGAACAATGGAAACATTCATTACAACGGAACTCCCGAAGAGGTTTTGACCTATAAAAATATCGAGGAAGTTTATAAAACAGTTGTTATAACCCAACAAAATCCTATATCGAAAAGACCAGCTATTTTTCTGGTTTCAAATAAATATTGGGAAAATAAAAATGATATATGATCTATTGCATAACTTTTAAAATATATGCAATTAGAAATTTTTCCGTAAAATATCCGACCTTAAACCTTTAAACAATGAATAATCTTCGCCCAATAATGTTTGTCGGTACTGGTTCCGACGTTGGTAAATCGGTAATCAATGCTGCATTTTGTCGAATATTTTTACAAGATGGATATCATCCTGCACCTTTCAAGGCTCAAAACATGTCGCTTAATAGCTACCCAACACCCGATGGACTTGAAATTGGACGTGCTCAAGCTGTTCAAGCCGAAGCTTGTGGCATAGAATGTAGAGTTGAAATGAATCCTATTTTATTGAAACCAACCAACAATACCAATGCTCAAATTGTATTAAACGGTAAGCCAATAGGCAACAAAAGTGCAAAAGAATATTTCACAGGAACCGATCGCAATCAGTTATTTTCCGAAGCAATGAAATCGTTTGATGCACTGCAAGCCGAATACCAACCAATAGTAATTGAAGGAGCGGGAAGCATTTCGGAAATGAACCTTTGGGACAAAGATATTGTGAACATGCGTGTGGCTTTGTATGCAAATGCCAATACTTATTTGATTGCCGACATTGATAAAGGCGGAGTTTTTGGAAGTGTGTATGGAACATTGCAATTGTTACCTCCGCACGAACGCGATTTAATTAAGGGAATAATTATCAATAAATTTCGTGGCGATTTATCATTATTTGCCGAAGGAAAAACTATGTTAGAAAACTTAACGGGCAAACCTGTTGTTGGCATAATACCTTATTTTAGAGATATAGCAATTGAACAAGAAGACTCAGTAGTTCTCGATCAGAAAACATCGATAGCTACAGAAGAAAAGATAAATATTGCAGTGGTTTTACTTCGTCACATGTCGAACTTTACCGACTTTAATATGCTTGAGCAAGTACCTGAAATTCATTTATTTTACACTGCCGATCCTCAAGAATTACTAAAAGTAGATATTATCATTATTCCAGGCTCAAAAAACACGATTGCCGATATGTTACATTTGCGAAATTCGGGTTTAGCCAAGATGATTGTTGCATTGCAAAAAGAAGGGAAATCGGTTTATGGTATCTGCGGTGGTTACCAAATTATGGGACTTGAAATTAACGATCCACAACATATCGAAGGTGAAATTGAAAGCATTCCGGGACTTGGAATTTTACCCGTTATTACAACTTTAACAAATGAGAAAAAGACTGAACAATGTCGTTTTACATTTTTACAATTGCTCGAGGAAAATACTGGCTACGAAATTCACATGGGTATAACACATGCTCAAAAGGAAAGTCCGCTTTGTAAAATTAATAATGAAACAAACGATGGATATTATCTCAATTCAAAAACATGGGGAAGCTATATTCATGGTATTTTCGATAACCAAAGTATCATCGAAAACATACTGCAACAAGTAAATTCAAGCCTTAAGGTATCGATTGATTATAAATCGTTTAAAGATGATCAATACAATAAGTTAGCTAACTTGATTAGAAGTAATATTGACATGGATTATATATACAAAGAATTGGCAAAGTAACTTTAGTTTTACTTTTAAATTTTATTAATTATTAATAGTATTATAAGGCAAATAATTTGTTTAGATGATTTATCATAAATATCTAGAATTTAGATTTTTATGATTGTTTCTTGTGTGTTTATTTTAATCCTATAATCTTAACTACTTTTTTAGCTTTAATAACAATTGCACTAATAGATAATTTTGGTAATGAAATCTGTACTTTATTATTAACTATCGTAACATTCGATTGTTTCAAAGCATTATTTGATGCTGAAATAAATGTTTCTGTTTTAGGTAAATCCGATAATCTATACATGGTTGCAGATCCATTACTTGCCATGAAATTTGATAATGATAAGGAAACATCTTGGCTCTTTTCTAAATCTTTATTTACCAAGATGATAGTTAAAGAATCGCCCTTTGGATTTAATGAAGAATAAGCTGAAACAACATCATTCATCGATGAACTTGAAGCTACTCGAACAGTTCCAGCATATTTTGTGAATAAATGTATAACTTCCCACATTCCAGTATACCAATCCCAAGGACTAAACAACTCAACGTCATTTTCGGCAAATGTTCCCAAATGTGAAGCATACCAGCAAGCAACAACGTTAGGATCATCTTTATAAATCTGGCCATATTCTGAAACACCAAATGTAACACCGTTGTTTTCACCCATATACTGACGCAACCAATTTTTACATCGTTCGAATATAAACTCTTTGTTTTGATAATCATTCCAATCTGTTGGCCCCAAACGTTTTATACCATTAGCTTTTGGAAATACCCAACTTGTATCATACCAAATGCGATGTACTTGTAATGTTAAAGATGGATCGGATTCTGGATAAAGATGAAAGTCTAAAACATCAACAAGTTTTACACCCGATGCTTTTTGTTCTTCTGCAATACGTTTAATGAAATACTCGACCCAAGTATATTTTTGACCATTGGGAGTTTCAATTTTTACTTCGTTCCAATTATACCATCGCCATTCGTTTGAGAAGGCCGGACCAACAAGTTTTATTTCAGGAAAAATTGCTTTTGCTCTCTTTGCAACTGCCACATATTTCTGAATATATTCTTCGGCACTAAAGGTTTTTGTGATAATATCATCATGCTTTTCACTCCAAATTTCAGCTTCATTATCCATATTCCAATATACTAAGGATTTGGGATTTAGCTTTAAGTCTTTTAACCAATAATTCAAGATCCCTACAGCAGAATCGGGAGCCCATGGTTCCAAATATTTTGAAGCATCACCATTAGCACAAAAATTTGCTTCGTTATTAGATCCACGACAATTATCTAATGGAATGCAATTGAAATTATACGATGAATCCTTAGCCACAAAACCTAATAAAGGCAGAGCCCACATTTGCTGCATTTCGGGTACGTTTCTTTGCATTTCTTTTGCAGCATAATCCCAATCATGGTGCACAACATTATTGTACCAATCGGGATGACTCGAGAGCTTTTTACGCCAATTATATTTTGTTGCATTGTTTCCCTGATTCTCACGCAATAATTTTACTCCAGCATCTTTTAGCAATTGCCATTGTGCAGCACTTACAGGTTTTGAAGGATTGTCGCTTGTAGAATTGTTACGTCCATAAATTGATGGCGAAATCTTTTTTTGTCCCAGTAAAGCATCTACCGAAATTTGTATTGTTTGCGATTGTGCAACTATGCCAATGCATAATGACGAAATGAAAAGGGGGAATTTTAATATCATAGATTTTAAATTATTCGAAATTTCTTTACATACTATTTGATGAAAACAAAAGTAGGAATTATAGTCTTTTGAAGAATTAATTTCAAGTTTTTAAATGTCTATTATTGATTCAAAAACTGAGGATTATTAGGGCATTTGCAATAAAAAAACGCTCTGTATTACAATTATTGGTTTTTATTTAAAAAATCAATAAAAAGAAAGTAATATAATAATTAGATGATTCTATATTTCAATTATTTAATCCTTTTTCTTTACACGATTACTAAAATAACGATTTCCAAAATATGCAATAAGAGGTATAAGGATGGCTGAAATAACATAAGCCGGATTGTTTGTGAGATATACCAACCAGTCGCGAATGATATCCCAAAACGATTTTATTTTTACTTTAATCAATAAAAATTTATCTTCGAAATCTTTAATTCGATTTCCTTGTTTCAACTTCACTTTAATAATTAATTTAGCTTCACTATTGTTAGTAATTGGAATTACATTCCAAGTCCATCGTACATCGGAAGTTGAATCAACATATTGCCAAGAGCTTCCAAATGTTTGTGAAATTTTAAAAGAGGAATCAGGGTCAAGCATTTCAATTTTAAGACTATCTTTTAATTTTAGTGTTATACTTAAAATTGAATCTTGAATCTTTTTCTTTTCTCTTGGACTTCTTTGCGATTCAGCAATTTTCTTTAGATTATCCTTTAAATCACTTCCTAAATTAGTTATTGATACAACAACATTAATAATTTCTGCTTTTCCTAATATCATTTCAGGAGGATAATTATAAACAAGTTGAGCTGTATGGATAGTTATGGGTAAATCGTCTATTTTTTCATCTGATATATGCACTTCTGATTTTATAGGTCTTCGTATTGCGTTTGATGATTTATTAATACTCATTACTTTAACATGCTTAGTCTCTATATCATTTGACGTTGATACGTCTTCCGTTTTTGAAGGAGTAGAAACAGACACAAGTGCTGGTGGTGGTATCATTGATTCCACAGATTTTAAATTAATTGAGGTGTCTTGATTGTTGGGCTTTGTACTTAATTTGTTTGTTTCGTTTTTTATTGAATCTGCAATATGTAGCTTATCATTTTGTTTCGTTTTTTTTGATAAACTTGCTTTTACTTGCAGTTTTTGCTTATCCTTTTTTTTAATCGATTTTTTTTCTCTGCTTACATTTGTCTCCAATGTAATAGTATTATTTCGCTTTGAACTGTCAATTTTTGTTGGAAGTTCTTTTATATGAATTGTTTCTTTTACATAATGTGTAGTAGAATCCGCAGACGATTTAGTATTGGATAATGAACCTCTATTGCATGATATTACTATAATTGTAGAAATACATAAAATTATTATGTACAATATCGAATGGAGTGAATGTTTATTTTTCATTTGGACTTTTAGTATATTAATTCAAATTGGGGTATAAATATCGAAAAAATGTTTTATGTTTTGTTAGTTATAATCAATCATTTTAAAAAATTCGTAAACGTAATATTTTCAAAAAAAATAGGAATAGTAGTATCATGTTCTTAATCTATTTCTAAATATTTGTATGTACCAAAAACTAAAAAGCTTCCAATCATAACAACTGGAAGCTTTTTCTTTATTATTTCGTATTCTTATTGTTTAGTCATTAAGCAAACACCAGTTTCTTCTAAATTATTACCAACTCGAATATAAATTGTTGATGCCATTCCATATTCTGATTTAAACGTATGAATAACTTGTGTATCAGTAAATGTATATGTTCCTGTGTAAGTTTTTGTTGATCCCAATATAGTTTCATAAAACATTGCTGTCATATCTGTTTTAAGTACTAATTTTTTATCAATATTACCCGTTATATCATGTTTAAATGTCCCCTTATAGGTTCCACTTACAGCATTTGGTACACCATTATCGATAGAAGATGAATTACTGTCTTTTTTACAAGCAGTAAAAAGCAATGTAAAAAAGCACAAAATCAATAAGGGTAAACGTAATAATTTTGTTTTCATAATTATAATATTTAAAGGTTAATAGTTACAATTGATAGATTTTTTAGGATTATAGATGTATCATTAATCCAATTCCATAAGACGTTACATTACAAATAAAAGAAACAAGCAAAGCCATTGAATATTTAATCCTTAACATTGCCATAATAATAATCGATTCAACGACTGTCACAAACATTTCGCCAAAAACATGATACCATATTTTGGAATGTATAAAGTATGGAAAAATAAACCATAAATAGGGTAATGTTGCGAATGTTGTAATCATTCCAGTTAGAAATAAAGACAAATTACTGATTTCAATTTTCTTAAAAAAAACCTTGAATAATACAAATAAAACAGCAGTTTCAATGCTAATTGTAAGAAGTAAAGCCTTTAAAAATTCAATTTCGTATATCATTGTTCTTCCAATATATTATTAGTTACATTTTGTTTCTTCATTATTTTTAAAGCAAAATAAAAAGCAATACTCGCCAATACTATAAATGAAACAACTATCCAATCTTGCGTAAACCAAGTTTTATATTTTGTAAATGTTGGTAAAGCACCAAGGAATAAAGCAAGGGTAGTTAAACCAAAAGAAAAGCCTGCTCTATTGGGCAAAACATTTGAAATAGCAACCAATGTAATAGGCATAGTAAAATTGAATAAACATATTCCAATAATTCCCAAACTAGGTATTGTAACGCCAAATAGCAACAAAGGAATTGAAACTAATAATCCGCCAAAACCAATGTTCATCCAACCAAATTTATCAGCTAAAATTCCTCCGATCGATTTTCCTAAAGCAATAGCCAAGGTAAATAAAATCAATAAAGGAACATGCGATTTCCAAGGGAAAGAAATTGTTAAACCAATAACCGAACGTATCGCAATCGACAGCATTAATAACACAATGATTACTAATGCATAATTGACTTTTTGTTGAGTCTTTTCTACAGGCATTTTTTCTGGTAATTTTGTAAAAAACAATGCAATGCTCATCACCAATAAACCAATAGGGAAAATCAATAAAAACCAAGGATTATATACCATCGAAAGGTATATTCCTAAAGCTAAACCAATGCCTCCAGGAGCTACAAAAATTCCTGCATAGCAAGCTTTTCGGTAATCTATTTCTAATGCAACTTTTCCACCTCCAACATGAAATAATGCATTTCCAACTCCGATTAAAACGACTGCCAATAATGGAACAGTAATTACAAAATAAGCCACACAAACACATAACAATCCAATGATTGAAACTGATCGTGGGTAAACATATTTATCTAAATAAAAACCAAAGGGAACTTGTAATCCAAAAGCTAATGCGTTATAAAGTACAACATAAAACAATAACTGTTCTCGAACATCTATTGCACCTAAAAGAAGAAATACACAAGAAGCATCAATGAGTGCATGACTTAAACCATACACACTGAGGAAAACAGCTACATTAGGAATTTTTCGGACTAACGGTCTATCCATTCGTTATTCTACCATTAACAGTCTTGAATCAACTGTTTCATCCATCATTATTGAAACAACATAACTGCCTTTTTTCAACATATCAACATATAAAAGGAAATCGAGGTAGCCAGTATCTTTTAATACATTGCTCGATTTCACAACTTTTCCTTCAGCATTTGTAATTTTTACAAGAACGTTTCCGGAATAATTATTGCTGATTTTTAAGTGAAGTTCTTTAGCAGTAGGATTTGGATATATTACAAAAACAGAATTATTTGTTTGTATACTTGAACCTGTAATAGGAGTCGTAATAGTTTGAGATAATGTTGATACATCTAATGAAAATCCACTTAAAACGACTTTGTCGGCATCACCATTATTATACATTGTCACTTCTTTCCATTCATACATTATTATATTTTTATCTGTAAAACCTACAATTTTGTAATAATGTTTTATTGAGCTTACTGTCGATGTTTTTTCGACATAGTATCCATAAGGATAAATAGTTACGTTTGGAGATATTGCATTTTTATCTTTCGACCAATCTACAGTAGAAATATCTTTTCCTGCGATGTAAGAAGATCTTACTGCATACATTGAAAATGTTGAATATTTACTTGACCCCACTTGAATACAAGTATTTGAATTAATAGTAAACGAACTTTTGGTTTGAGGTGTAGAGGTTATTATTGAACTTTGCATTCCTATTAATGAAACTCCTGGATATTCACTAATATTCGTTATTTCTACACAAACATCTACATATGTTGTATTAGATGGTGCTATATCGCAAAACGATAATTTACTTACTAATAATAAAGCTATAACAATTATACTTTTAACTGTTTTCATATTGTTTGATTTATTTTATGCGTTTGTTTTTCAAAAGAATACCTTATGTATTTGCCGTCAAAAGTATATAATTATTTTTAATTCGTACATTATTATACTAATAAATTTACATAAAAATACAGTATATTTAAGAAATATCTGGTTAGTCAAAAACTAATAGAACATTGATAAACTTAATGAACAGACAATCGTAATACTAATATCGTTTTGACTAAAGCGATTCTATAAAAAAACATCGAAAACACTTAAAAATGAAATTCATTCTCATAATAGTATTTGTTTTGGAAGGCTTATTGGCATTATCGCAAAATTGTGTAGTTGCAAATTTAAAGCCGTCCCAATCAGATACTTCTTTTATTATTGTTACCAATAGAAAATACAATCCAACAAGTCCAATAGGCGATTACTTTACCAACGAAGTTGCCGAAGATGGTACATTGCATTACATAACCGTTTTATTTAAAGATAACAATTGCCATTTTATTATTAATAATAGTATTGACGAAGCTTTTGAAAGTATACAGAAAGATAAAGATATTCTCATTTTTGTTCATGGATTCGGATACTACATTTCTAATGTAATGGAAGTAGGTTATAAATTACGAGAAAAATATGATGTTAATGTTATTTGTTTCTCGTGGGCTTCGAATATTCATAATAAAAATAAAGGAACCGAGTTTCAAATTGCTAAATCGAATATTGTGAAATCAATTCCAGCATTCGAGCAATTCATTACATCATACCAATTATATAAAGAAAAAAACGAGTTACAGGTAAATTCAACTATTATGTTTCATAGTTTGGGTAATTACTTCATGCAAAAAATAATTGAAGATAGCTTAGTTCAATATTTTAAACCAAAACTATTCGATAATGTAATATTAAATGCACCGGCTGTAAATGTTAAAAAGCACAAAAGATGGATTGAAAAAATGGATTTTCAAAAACGTATATATATTACTTCAAACAAAAATGACTTTATGTTGCGAGGTGCCCGTTTTCTTCAACATGCAGCTCAATTGGGGGTTAAATCGAAAAACAAATTAGCTAAAAATGCTATATATGTAAACTTCACAAAAGCAATAGGTTTTAATATTTCAATAATGAAAAGACATGGACATAATTACTTTTTAGATGTTGCTCCAAAGGACAATTCTTATGTCTATAATTTCTACGAATCGGTTTTACATGGTAAAGAATATTCTTTTGTTGAAACCAATGATACCAATAGCTATCGTCGTATAAAACCGAGAATTAAAACATCAAAAAAATACGATTGGGGGCTAACAGTTAGGGCAAAATAATTCCCCGTAGAGACGCGATTTATCGCGTCTCAGATGCATCTTATATGCATTCCCAATGCATTGAAGATGTATTGGAGATAAAATAGATTAGGGAGGGAGACGCGATAAATCGCGTCTCTACGGGAATTCGATATATATTTCATCATTAATTGCGATAGCCTTATATGTTTTAAGCACATATTTATTTAGAATTTCCAAATCTATATTATCGGTAATATCTTCGTCAAGTTCGTCTGTATTTATGTTTCCATTGCACAAATCGAATTGCAAACCGTGATTTAAACAGGTAACCGAACCATTCTCAAATCTTCCTTTCGATAAATCACCCTTTGCATGAGGACATTCTTTATTAAAGGCATAAAATTCTTTATTGTGTAACAATACAACTATGTCAAAACCTTCATGCGAAAAAATGAATGGAACAGAGTCTTGAAATTCATCTTTATTTCTAACTTTTACTAGCATAACTATATTTTAAAACCAAGTAATAATATATCATCAAGTTGAATACTTCCAGTTACAGAACTCTTTATATATTCATAAATCACTTCTTTTTGTTCGAACATCGACTTATTTTGATTTTGTAAAAGTAAATATGCTAATCCATGAATCGATATTTTTAATTCACTAAACTTCCTTGAAAGCTGATCGGGGAAGCCATCCGAAAAAAGATACAAACTATCGTTTGGAAGTAAATGTATTGTTTTAGTTTCAATAGAACATGTTCCCGTTTCAATATTTTCATTGCATCCTTCGATATTAAATAGATAATAATGATTGTAACTTAGGAATGAATTAACTTCTTTTCCATCAATAATTATTGTTGAAACATTTTCTCTGATTATAAATAATGGACGATTTAATCCAATAAAATGGGCTATGTCTTTTTGTTTATTTATTTCTAAAAAAATGGCATCATATCCAAAATCGGTATGTATGTCTTTCGATTGTTTTAACGTAGCATCTATCTCATCATTAATATTCTTTACAACATTTCCCAAGCAATTTTTGTTCATGGAAGATATATGATTTTTTGCTGTAAGATGTACAACTAAAGTCATCATTGCCGCAGGAACACCATGACCTAAACAGTCGTATAGAGTTACTACTGTACTTTCTTCTAAAGGGTAAATGCTATAAAAATCGCCACTTACAATGTTTTTGGGAAGGTTAAGTTCAAAACTTTTGGGAAATACTTTTTCGCGATTCGTTTTTCCTGGCATTAACGATTGTTGAAATCGTTGTGCTACATTCATCGATTTATGAATATTAGCATATACTTTGTATTCCTGAATTTCAACCAAATTATCGATTATCTGTTTTTGAATACTTATTTTGGTTAGTAATTCAATTCTATCTATTGGCTTTGTTATATAGTCCGATGCTCCTGCTCTTAAGGCATCTCTAATATCGTCGTTGCTATTTTTTGCAGTTACTATAATTACAGGTATGTGCGATGTACATTCTTTTTTTCTAATAATTCGTAAAACAGCAAAGCCATCCATTACTGGCATCATTATATCTAATAAAATAATATTTGGCTTAAAAGTTTCAATCTTTGATAATGCTTCTTCTCCATTGTAAGCCACATCAATTTCGTATTCGTTGTTCAAATACTTTACAATTGACATTACATTCAACTTTACATCATCAACAATTAAGATTCTCATATTTTCTGAATTTATGTAATCTTACGGTATTTAATTGAAAATGGTTCTCAAAAAAAAAGGAATAAAACTTGTTTTATTTCAATCGATTAAGGGCTAAAAAATGAGGATGAATTATTGTACATAATTAATCGATTAACTATTTTTCCAAGAGTAACTTTCATTACTTTCGACTACATTTTTCAACTTAATATTTGTTTAATCTTTAATTAATATTTCAATTGAGATTGTTTACTACATTTGAGTATCTAAATTTTTGAAATTATGACAAATAGAAAAATATATACGTTGATAACGTTTTCAATACTATTGTTTAGCCTTGTATCATTTGCGTCTCAACAACGGTCAAATCAACCCGATCATATAACTCTAACTTGGTCGGAAAGTCCTGCCACAACACAAACAATTACTTGGAGAACAGATTCTACAATTACCGATGGTGTAGTGCAATATTCTTTATTTGCCGATGCCAATCATTTAGGAGAAAGTAAATACTCCCACATTCTGCAATCGAAATCAGAAGTTTTGATAACTGAAAAAAAACAGAAAATGTATATTCACTCTGTTGTTATTGAGGGATTAACACCCGATACTAAATATTCATATAGAGTAGGGACTGCAAACAATTTTAGCACGATTCATACTTTTTCAACTGAGCCAAGTACATCAAAACCATTTTCGTTTTTGTTGTTTGGTGATAGTCAAAGTGGAGATACAATTCCAAATTATGTTCCGTGGCATAATACTATTACGAATGCTTATTCCAATAACAAGGATGCAAAATTTGTTATAAACATGGGAGATATGGTTGAATATGGTCAAGTATATAATCATTGGAATAATTGGTTTGACGCAGCTAAAGGAGTTATCGAAAATATTCCCGAAATGCCAATTGAAGGAAATCATGAAACGTATACATCTAAAAAAAATAATTTTGAAAAACCTGAATCATTTATTTCCCAATTTAAACTTCCACAAAACGGACCAGAAGCTTTGAAAAATCAAGTATATTCTTATGATTATAGTAATGTTCATTTTGTGGTTATCGACAGTCAGTTCGATGAAGAAAAGTCGGTTGCCAATTTTATTGACATACAAAAGGAATGGATTGAAAAAGATTTAGCTTCAACTCAAAAAGAATGGAAAATTGTTTTGTTTCACAAATCGATATATTATAATTCAACAAACAGAGCTAACGAATTATTAAAAAATGCCTTTACTCCTTTATTCGATAAATATCATGTAGACCTTGTGTTTAATGCACACGATCATAGTTTTTCGAGAACATTTCCTATTAAAAATGATAAGTATGTAAGTAAACCTTCGGAAGGTACTGTATATTATATTACAGGTAGAAGTGGTAATAAAAGTTATCCCCAATTTACACCCAAAGTGTGGGATGCTTTTTTCTATAATCCCAAAGACCAGCCTTGCTTCGAACTTGTAACTGTTAACAATACTACATTAAACATCAAAGCTTTTAATATTGATAATACGTTAATTGATAGCTATACAATAGATAAAGGGAACAACATAGATATTCCACAAACAATTATTCCATCACGATATGATAGTACAAAATTGGTAATTTATGGACAGCTTGTAAACTCTTTATCGGCTGTTGAACAACAAAATGGGAAATGGTATATTCCGCTTAATACCTTTATAACTAATTTAGGAGGAACTTTTACAAGTAATGATAAAGTTATTTCCATAGTTTTAAATGGTAAAACATATTCATTAAGCAAAAATCTTTTGAAAAATGGCAAAAGTATTGTTGCCGATGATATTAAATCGATTTTTGCGTATTCATTTAAATACGATGAATCGATGAATGTGCTCTATTTCACAAAATAAACAGAGGCTATTAGAATAGTCTGTTGCTTATAATTTCTTTCCGCAACGATGGTGAAGTCATTCTCAAAACATTATACTATTTCTAAAAAAGATTATTTTACTGTATTAAAATAATCTTTTTTACCGAAACAGAATAGGCATTGAAATATCCCAATGCTTTATTACTGATGTTTGATACTGGATTTGATGGCATTGCCGAGGCTAAATTATTGCGTTCTGCTGTTCTAAAATATTCATAAACATTATTATCAATTCCTTGTAATTCAACTAATATAGTATCGCCAATAGCAGTCTTAGCACGCAACGATCGTATTATACTTTGTCCTTCCAATAAATGATCGCTCAATAAATTTGAACTTTGTTCAACTCCATTTATATATTCAACTATTTTATAAAAATTTAAGACTTCGGGTTGATCTTTAAATACCACATTTATTGTTTTTCCTTTATGTCCACCAAAACCTCCACCAAAGCCACCTGCATTAGTTCCTAAATAAATAGAATCGATTGAAACAACACTCGGTATTGCTGAATGAGCAATATATGTTTGACCTTCGGATTCTACCGTTAATGTATATACTCTACCATTAACTCCTTTAAAGTTTGGTTTGGTAATATATTTTCCAGCAACCAATTCTTTTAATGTATCGATATTTCCTTCGTTATCGGCAATATATACTTTTGCACCCGTTACTTGTGGAAATACATTTGGCTCAGAAAAATTAACCGATTTAGTAATCAAAACAGTATCGGTTCCCATTTGATCGCTTATTTTAGCTACAATAACTATTTGCGACGACGAGGTATTCAATTTTAGATTTACAACTTTCTGACACGAGTATAAACCTAAACTAAAAGCAACTATAATTACAATTGTTCTCATGGCTTAAAATTTAAAATTATAAGTAAACGATGGAACCATTTTAAACAAAGTTGTTTGAACTGCTTGTGTTTTGGTCGGATCTTTAGGATCGGTTTGAAAATTGATACTATAAGCATTATCGTGCATGTATGCATTGTAAATAGAGAATGTCCAGCTCGATTCTCTTTTTTCGGTTTTCTTGCGAATATATGTTGCTCCTAAATCTAAACGATGATATGGAGGCATACGATTCGAATTGGGCGATGTCAGATAATATTGTGTTTGTCCATCAACTTGATATTTACCAGCAGGAAACGTTACAGCATTTCCAGTATAATAAACCCAAGTAGCAGAAACGGTCCATTTCTTCGAAAGTTCATATATTCCTACAATCGAAATATCGTGAGTGCGATCTTGTTTAAATGGGAAATAATTCCCGTTATTTATTCCTACAAATTTACCTTCGGTACGCGAAAGGGTATAGCTTATCCAACCATTGAATTTACCCGATTTCTTCTTGAAAAAAAGTTCTAAGCCATACGCACGACCTTTGCCAAAAAGTATTTGCGATTCCACATTATTGTTATTATTAAGCACCGCTCCGTTTTTGTAACCAATTTGATTTTGCATGTTTTTGTAATATACTTCCGATGAAAATTCAAACATATTATCTTTAAAATTTCTAAAATATCCAATGGCAAATTGATCTGCAATTTCTGGTTTTACATTATTACTACTTGGAATCCATAAATCGCGAGGATTTATAGACGTTGAATTCGATAATAGATGAAGATTTTGTGTGTTACGTGCATACGATGTTTTTAGAGAACTAACTTCGTTTAGTTTATAATTCAACGATGCACGAGGTTCGATATTAGGATATGTTTTCACCGATTGCAGTTTTTTATATGAAGAGGAATCACTTATTGTACCATCAGCATCGTAGGTATAAAATGTACCTGGGCCTAAAAGAGTAAATGTGTTCATACGCAGTCCATATTCGGTAGTAAGGCGATCGGTAAATGAATATTTATGCGAAACATATACAGCATTTTCAATAGCATTTTTATTGTCTAATGTTCGAGTATTTCCACCGTCTAGTGTTATTATTCCAGGTATTATGCGATGATAGATAAAATTGAATCCGTAATTAATTGTAGAAACATCGCTCGAGTAAAACTGATAATCTTGTTTTAAGCCATAATCTTGAATACGAGATATGATGCTCATATTATTTCCAGCATATATTTTATAATCGAAATTGCTAAATACGAGCGAAGTATTTGAAAATAATCGATCGGAGAATAAATGATTCCAACGTAATGTTCCCGTAGCATTTCCCCAATTTATACCAAAAGCATTTCCTAATCCCAATTTATCTTTGCCAAAATATCCCGAAAGGAAAACACGATTCTTATCGTTTATTTTATAATTAGCCTTTACATTGAAATCATAGAAAAACAGTTTTGCTTTATTGAGCATTGTATCACGTAAAACATGGATATTATATAAACCTTGAGTTATAGCATCGGCATAGGTTCTGCGAGCCGAAATAATGAACGACCCTTTATTTTTCACAATCGGTCCTTCAACCGTCAATCGCGATGAAATAAGGCCAATACCACCACTTACACCAATCTTTTTATCATTACCGTCATTCATTTTTACATCAACTACCGACGATAAACGCCCACCATATATAGCAGGTTCATTCCCTTTATAAACAGTTACATCTTTTATAGCATCGGAATTAAAAACAGAAAAGAATCCCATTAGATGCGATGCATTATAAACCGTAGCTTCGTCCAATAAAACTAGGTTTTGATCGGCACCACCACCACGAACGGTAAAACCACTGCTTCCTTCGCCCATTGGTTTTATTCCGGGTAATAATTGTATTGTTTTAAGAATATCGCGTTCACCAAAGAAAACAGGAATATTATTAATTTCCTTCGTATTGAGCTTTTGTTCACCCATTTGAGTTCCACTAACATTTTCGTCTCTTCTTGTTGATGTAATAACAACTTCACCAACCTCATTTACCGATTCACCAAGAGAAAAATCAAGCTTAAGCGATTTATTTAATTCTATTTTTTGAGATTGGGGGGCATATCCAACAAAATTTACTGTAATTTGATAGGTACCTGCTGGTAAGGTCAACGAATAAAAACCATAAGTATTGGCAGCTGCTCCTTTTCCGGGTAATTCTTTAACTGTTATTGTTGCACCTATTAGGTCTTCACCATTTTTTGCATCACGAATATATCCACTTATTGTGAAATGTTGCTGAGCAAAAGAGGTTTGCAAGAAGCAAATAAACACAATTAAAATTTTACATTTTCTCATACCGAGATTTAAATGATTTCAAAACTGAGTATGCTTAACGTTTAATAATGCAATATATTTCAACGATTTGTATTAATATGAAATATTACATAATGTTTTTTGCCGTAGAGACGCGATTTATCGCGTCTTTCAAATTCATATATTAATTTAAATGAAACGCGATTTATCATGTCTCTCAAATTCAATATTATTTTTAAAATGAGACGCGATGAATCGCGTCTCTACGGGGAAATATCGTAACATTAATTTTGTAAATATTCTTCTGCCACCATAAGCGTTGAATAAAAATAATTCAATGCTGCTAAAAAACTCTTTTGAACCTCTTCGGCTTTTACGGTTTGCCCTAAAACTTCCAGATTTTTTGTTGCACATGCATCAGCAATAAGGGTACAATTAAATCCAAAATCTTTTGCAGCTCGTGTTGTTGCATCCACACACATGTGTGTCATCATTCCACAAATAACCAGATCACTTATTTCATTGCTTTGCAAATAGTTTAAAAGTTCTGTTTCCCTAAAACTATTGGGATAATGTTTTATAATTAGTTTTTCGTTTTCCATGGGCTTAACTTTTTCATGGATTTCGGCACCTGTGGTATTAGGCAAAAAGAATGTAGCACTGGGTTTTGTAGCTATATGTTGAATGTGTATAATAGGCAAATGTTGTTCGCGAAAACGATTAAGTAGCAATTTTGCATTATCGCAAGCTTTTCTCGAACCAACAAGCGTCATTGTTCCATTTTCGAAATAGTCATTTTGAATATCAATTAGTAATAGGGCAGTTTTCATATTGTAAAGTTTTTTCAAAGAATAATATTCTATTGTTCGACAGATGCACCTTCATCAGCCATTATATATTTTCAAGCATCAGCTAGTTTTGATAAACGAATATACAATTTTATAAACAAAAATGATTCCCGTAGAGACGCGATTCATCGCGTCTCATAAACGCCATCAAACCTTTTATCTTTATGGAATTTGAGGCGCGATAAATTTGAGACGCGATAAATCGCGTCTCTACGGAAAATTAATCGGAACATCAAACGACATCAGTTATATATTAATAGATGAACAGCCGTGAAATCGACCAGCCATCTTGCTCCAATTTTAGACTCATATAAACTTTGGGCTCTATCTATGAATAATATAATTCTTTCCCTCAATGGTATAATACATCCCCAAACTGTTCGAACTACTTTTATTGGATATTAATAAATATCGATTACAATGAATAAAACGACCATAACAGTAATACTATCTTCAATGATATTTGTAAGCTGTACCAAAGACAAAATTAAAACTGGCGATAATTTACCAACAGAAATAAAAACATATATTTCAACTCATTATCCCAGCCAATCAATTACAGAATCGGAAATAGATCTGAAGGATTCGACAAATTCGTATGAAGTAAAACTCAACAACGAAACAAGTTTAGAATTCAATTATAAAAAGGAAATAGTAGATATTGATGGAAATACTAAACTACCAAGCTCAGTCATTTCAAGTAAAATAATTGATTATGTCAACGTTAATTATCCCAATAATTTTATTACTGGTTGGGAAATGGATGAAGGAAAACAAGAAGTTGAATTGAATAGTACTGTAGATTTAGAATTCGATATGAATAATAATTTTTTACAGATTGATATTACAGAATAACATGAATTTTTGCAAATGCGTACCTCGTTCGGCTGATGCTCCTGCATCAGTCGTTTTATGTTTTAAGGCTCCTGCCTGTTTTTGATAGACGGACGGCGGTAGAACCGACCGCCCAACTCGCTCCGATTATAGCCTCAGCCTAACTGGGTTTACACCTAACCCTCGTGAAGATTATAGCCTACGATGAACTGGAACATTTCCATATTCAAGAACATTATCTATTGATAAAAATATTGTGGAAAAACAAACATTATTTCGAAATCGATTCCCCGTAGAGACGCGATTCATCGCGTCTCATATAAAATAAAAATGAAATTTGAAACGCAATAAATCTGAGATGTGATGAATCTGAGACACAATAAATCTTGGAGACGCTATGAATCTGAGAAATGTGATGAATCTAGGAGATGTGATAAATCTAGGAGACGCGATGAATCGCGTCTCTACTGCAACAGTCGTTTTATATTTTCTGGCTACAATCTATTTTGATAAACGAATATAAATTTTATAAACAAAAATGATTCCCGTAGAGACGCGATGCATCGCGTCTCTTATACCAAAATATAAAATGTTTTTATTTTATGAGACGCGATAAATCGCGTCTCTACGGGAAATTAATCGATTCAGAATAATAGGAAATTATTCTGAATCTACATTTTTATTTCAAAATGCATCCAATCATAATCTTTTTCTACACCTAGAGATAGAAAGCCATATTTATAAAAAATATCAATCATCTTTTTGTATTCGGGTCTTGCAAAACGAGCAGTTTTTTTCGACTCTTTTAATTGATTTCGTTCGGGATCTAAATCGATAGCAACACCCCATGAATGTGTACTCCAATCATTTCCTCCACGCTTATTACGATAGGCAAAACAACCACCATACAAATCGATACCCAAATTATGAATTTCTGTTGCTCCGTATTCTTTTAAAATGTCGTTGAAAACATTCTTTAGGTTTTCTGCAATAAGCTTATGACATTGAATTGATTTTACCATTTTTGTTTTATCCCACGATAAATACATTGGATAAGGTAAAACTAATGTCGTTAAATATGGTGAACCATTTTCTGTTGGATTTCCATATTTCTTGATAAGATCGTTTGTTGAAATCATTTTCTTTTCTTTTTTATGTTATTACAATAATTCGTTTAGCAGATTCTCGTTCGGCTCTCGTTCGGCTGATGCTCCTGCATCAGTCGTTTTATGTTTTCAGGCTCCAGCCTAATTTTGATAGACGGACGGCGGTAGAACCGACCGCCCAACTCGCTTCGATTATAGCCTCAGCCTAACTGGGATTCAACTTTTATGCCCCTCTATAATACGAAATTAATGGTGGATGCTCATCTTCATTAGGTGTCAAGTATCTTGCTGAAAAATCGATTTTTTCATCTTCTGATGGTTTTATTATTGCATTATCAATAATAATTACTCTTGTGTTTGAAAGTGTTGTATTTAATAAAGAATATAAGTATCTGTAAAAATTTTCAAATAATTCTTGATTGACTTTCTGATCAATATTTTTCATTGGTGTATCGATAATCATAAATGTTGGAAGAGGTAAATTATTTGTTTCTGCAACAATATGTATGGCAAGTAAGAAACACACATTAAATAGTGTTTTTTTTCCTCCACTACCAGCATCGTCAAAACCCCATTCCCAATCATTATTTTTATCTTTCGAAATAATTTTCACAGACCAATTGCGTCTGTTTATATTAATTGTATCAGTTTGAATTTCAAATCCTGGCATTCCAACTTGATTTAAAGTCTCTGCAAATACAACTTCTAATTCAGATAAATAATGATCAGATGAATTTAACTTCTCTCTCTCTTTTGATATTTTTTCATTTAAGATTATTTCTTTAGATAAAAGAACATTAATTTCATCTTGAATTTTATCAATTTCTTTAGGTAAAGCAGATTGCTTTAAAAGATTTTTAATTCTCTCTCTCAATTGAGAAATATTATTTTCAATTTCTCTTGTATTTGATAAATATGCTGATTCATATATTCTCAGTTCTTCACCAAGAATTTTATTTAACTCATTTTTTTGAAGAAGTGCATTTTCAATTTCTTTTCTTGCTTTTTTTAGTTCCTGTTCATGAATGTAAATTGAATTTTCAATATCTGTAATTCTTAAATCAACATCAATTTTTATCATTTGAAATTTTTCAACTTCATTCAATTCATTCTCTTTAATAGTTTTTTTGCAAACCATACAAGATGCTTCATTTATATTTGAATCCACCTCTTCTCCGCAACAAGGACAAATATCAAATGTTAGACCTGTAAATATCTTATTTGCAGAACTTGCACGATCTAACTTAAATGCTGATGAAATCAACTCTGATTTTAGCGATTTTTGTAATACAATTTTTTTGTTTAATTCTTCAAGTTGTACATTTAATAAGTTTATTCGATCTATAATTTTTTTGAGTTTAATTCTTGTTCGATCAGATGAATGTGTATCTTCTTGATATTTTTTCTGATATTCTACTTTTTGTTGTTCATATATAAATAAATCTTTTTTTGTAAGCTCTAATTGTGATTCAATACTCTCTAAAGAATAATCAAATTTTTCTAAAAACGAATTTAACTCGTCTAACATTGATTGTTTTATTCTTTTTTCATCTCTAGTTCTTGACAATTCTATTTCATAATCATTTAACTTCTCTGTGAAATAACCGAGAATAAATTTTAAAACCTCTTTGCTATTTTTTGCATGGAAAGGTTCTTCAAATCGAAAAAAAGTATTATCTAATTTTTCTTGTTTAAGGTATGCATACCAAAAGAAATTTCTTATGGATAATCGTTCCATTGGAGAATTTGAATTCTTATTTTTAACTATTCTCAATGGAGACATGTCTAATAGATAGAATATTAAATCACTAAAAGAGTAAATTTCTTTGCCGAAAATTGAGATATCATTACCTGTTATAGGAGCTTTTAGTCTGTATATCTCTTCATTATGTTTCCAAATGACTAAAATTGTATTTTCTTTATAGACTCTTTCTAATATTACGTTATAATTTTCAATAGCTAAAAAAAGCTTTGCAGAAATGAATTCACTATTTATTGCAGCTGTATTTTCGATATCACCACTAAAACAAAAATCTATTAATCTTGCAATAGTTGATTTTCCAGAACCAATTTTACCATGAAAGAAAGATACTTGATGTGATAAATCAATTTCTTCAATTTTCTTTTTACAGACAACTAGTAATTTCTCAAAATAAATCTTCATTGTTTTAAATTTTAAATGATCCAATTTCAGGAAAGTATTTTTCAAAAAAGTTATTTAAAAATACTTCGGAATATGAACCAAAGTGAGTACTAATTATTTTTGATCTATTGACAAATTCTTTAAAAAATCGATCTTTTTTTAATTCTTCAGCTATTTCGATACCCTTCTGGGAAATTTGAATAAAGTAATCATCCTTTTCAAATGAAATATTTACTAGACTCCTCGCAATAATTATATTCAATATTTTTCTATAGTTTTCATCCCAAGGAATAAATCTATATAAATTTGTTTTATTTTCAATACTATCTAATTCAAATGATTCAATGTCAATTGTAATATTTGTTTTTAACTTAGTCAGCCCTTTTTTAAGGTAGGAAGGTGATTTTAATAAAAAATCAAGTTTTGCTAATTTATTTATTCCATCTATTTTTTTATTGTGTTGTACTCCACACAAATCATCTATTAGAATCATTAATCTAGCTAATTGAGTATTTAAATCTCCCTCTACAATTTTTATAATTTCATATATTTCCATAGTTATTGATATCAAATTTTATACTCCACCAAACCTTACATTCTTCTGTTAGAATTGCAATTAAACCAAATAAATGCTCTATTTGACAACCACGAAAACTATCTTTATCAACTAAATATCTTTTATGAATTCTTTGTCTAACATCTTTTAGCATTTTCATCCCAAAAGCATTAATCTCCTCATAACAGTCATCATACGAAATTTGACTTTCATTCAATATTATTTGCCTTAAATGATTATAATCATGTTCTGTTTGTGATTTATCTTTATAAAATCTCTCAGTGATTAAAGCCTCAAATGCAAATTTTTGATCTTTAATCAAATTGATATTATCAATTGTAATATTTCCCACATCCATTTTTTTCTCCAGAATCTTTACAGTTCTTGGAATAGATTGGATAATTGAATTATTGCGAACTCTTATCAATGAATCGGTTTGCGTTGAAAGTTCTTCTGCAAACACTTCTAGAAGCCTTGCCGCAGTTATTTTTTTCTTTTCAATTTTTTCTTTATCTAACTCTTTTTCTGGTTCTTCAGTCAAAAAAATATAGTCAGAGTTAATTTTCAACGAACTTGCATCGTCGTGCAGTTTAATAAGTTTATTTACGATATTTCTAATGATACTAAAATAACTATTCTTGCATTCATTTGTGTTTCCAACACTTGCAGATATTTTATCGATTATGTCTCCGTCATGTGGTAATCCATCTTTGAATCGTACTTTTTTCAACGCATCAATAACGATTTTAATTTCAACTTTTAGTTCTTTTGCTAGAGCTTTTGTATATTTTCCAAAATCTTTTCTATTTCTTTTAATTTCTTCGATATCTGTTGATTTTAGCCATTGTATATATTCTTTAGCCCCTTTAAAATCAGACTTTAACAAACCAACATTAGTGGCAAAAACGTAATATTCAAACTGATCTTTAAAGTTAATATCGTGTTCGACAAATCGTTTAAATGATTTACAGACTGCTTCATCATTTATGTCAAAAGGTCCAAGTTCAAGATTTTTAGTTTTTATTTGAACACCAGCAAACTTTCCATTATTTAGTTTTAATAAAATGTCTTCGTGATGTTCACAATATAATTCACAAAATTGTCTATCATCACTTAGTAGGTTCAATGAAATAAAACATGCACAAGCGTTCTGATAACGAAATCTATTCTGTATATCATCACCTTTATCTTTTAGACTTAATATATTGTCAGGACTACTCATGATTCTTCAATCTATTTTATAATAAAATACTTGACTTTATTTTATAATGTCCCATAATATACTACGAAACAACTTAATACATTATAATCTCAATAATTATTATTAAATGAGATAGGGCATTCTAACATTCTCACTTAAAAAGCTAAAATAAAAATATTAACGGAATATAAATGACTATTTTCGAAAAAGTTGTTACTATAATTCACAGACTTTATCATCCCTTTTCTCCGCAATAATTTCACTTTTCCACACAATAATTCCCAATTTATTTGATATAAAAGTAGATTGGAGAGAAATAAAAGTGAAATTCTGGTTCATAAATTGGAATTTATTTCACAGAAAAGTGAATTTCTGACACATAAATTTGAAATTCCTTCAAAGAAATTCAAATTTCTTTGAAATAAAAGTGAATTTCTTGCTTGGAAATTGGGATTTATTTGGCATAAATTCAAATTTATTAGTCAGAAAAGTGAATTTATAAAATAGAATAGGGAAGCTGATCGTTTTATTTTATAATCTGCAATAGGCATCAAGCATCGTTTGGTAAATCATTTCAAATTTTTATAAAAATCATTTTAAATTACATAATATTACTATTTTTAGTGTCGTTATAGGTGTAGTTTAAACAATTATTAATCTATAAATTTTTAAGTCATGGGAAATCAATCGAGAATTCCGGTTAAGGATGCAGATTTTAATAACTATATTAATCTTGCCATTCCTTATTTAACAACCAACAAAACAAGACTTGTACTCACTGCTACAGCACAAGCCAACCTGACATCGGTAACTGCAATACTCACTACAGCAGGTACGGGGTGGAATAGTGTTTATCAATTGGCTATCAATCCAGCAGCTGCTACTACTAGTACCATTGCTACCAAGGGAACCATTCGTGCACAAATTGAAACTTTGTTGCGTGCCATCTATGCCGATATTCCAAAATCGGTATTAACACAAATTGATAGAGATACTTTAAACATTGCGTTGCCAACAAATATCTATACAGCAGCAACAAAACCAACATCGTTGCCATCGTTAACAATTTCGGAACGTAGTCATTTATCGGTAACTATCAATATTTTAGATGTTGCACATTCGCAAAACTTAACCAATGTTCCCGATGCAACAAAAATAGACTTAGAAGCAGCCTTTTTACCCGAAGGAACCAAAGCTCCCGAAGGTTTTCCACAGGAATCGGATTTTCATCATGTGGCTACTTTGGGAAAAAGCTTCTATAATCGCACATACACAGCCGATCAGCTAAGGGGTACCGAATATCTCAAAGCTTGCTACTTAAGTTCAAGAAACGAACCAGGTGGTTGGAGCGAAATTATTACGGTGGTGGTAGCGTAATTGTATGTAATTCAATAAAAAACCGAACATGATTGTAGAAATGCAATTTTGTTCGGTTTTTTGTTTTTAGGGTATTATGGATGTTTTTGTAGAGACGCGATTCATTGCGTCTCATATTTAAAATTTAAATTGGAATTTATGAGACGCGATAAATCGCGTCTCTACGGTGGCACCATAATATAAATTGTAATTATCGTTTCAAAATCATAAAACCAAATGTTGATTGGCAACGTTGAAAGGAATTACAAACATTTAAATTGATTTATATATGAGAAATAAAATACAAAAAGCGTTAATTGTATTTTCATTATTAGCCCTAACAAGCATTCATGCAAATGCACAAAAATCTAATTTCTATATTTATATCTGTTTTGGTCAGTCGAATATGGAAGGAATGGGAACCATTGAAGCCCAAGACCAAACAGTAAATAGCCGTTTTCGTGTTCTCGAAGCTCTCGATTGTCCAAACCTCGACAGACAAAAAGGGAAGTGGTACACAGCAGTTCCTCCAACATGCCAATGTTATTCGAAACTTTCGCCAGCCGATTATTTTGGACGTACTATGGTTGCAAATCTGCCCGATAGCATTACTGTAGGTATTATTAATGTGGCTATTGGTGGTTGCGACATCAGAATATTTGATAAGGATATGTATCAAGATTACGATTCAACCTATAAGGAAACTTGGTTTACGTCGAAAGTAGCAGGCTACAATGGTAATCCTTATAAATACCTTATCGATTTGGCTAAATCGGCACAAAAAGACGGTGTTATAAAGGGAATTTTGTTGCATCAAGGCGAAACAAATAACGGTCAAGCTCAGTGGCCAAACTACGTGAAAAAAATATACAACGACATGCTTAACGACCTTTCACTAAAAGCCAATTCGGTACCTCTTTTAGCCGGCGAAGTACTTGCAACTGGTCAAAATTGTTGTTCGGGCATGAATACCATAATTGATAAACTTCCAGAAACAATTCCTACTGCACAAGTTATTTCGTCGGCAGGATGTATGGGACAAGATGTAGCACATTTCGATTCGGAAGGTTACCGTAAACTAGGAAAACGATACGCAATTAAAATGCTTTCGTTAATGGGAATTAAGGTTGCATCGGGCGAATAGGTATAACTCATTAAAAATACTAAAACCGAACACTATTGATACATTTCAATTCTGTTCGGTTTTTTATTATAGATAATTAAGCTTTAAATAATGTGTCGACCTCCCAATTTATAGGATTTTGGCTTATGTAATATGAAATGTTAGTATATTCCTCGTCAGTTCTGATAATGTGATCGTAAAAACGTGTTTGCCACGCAAATTCCTTATCTATCTTTCTAATCTCAAATGTCGATCGCCCCTTAAACCATCGAATAATTTTAGATATATTATCATGCAACATTGGATTATTATTACCTGTTATTCCACCTGTTCCCCGTAGAGACGCGATTAATCGCGTCTCCTGATTAGGAAATCGCGTTTCATGACTTCCTAAATTCGTCTCATGATTTGTTTTGGTAGATGCGTTGAAACATGGCGATTGGTTTGTTGGGGGGGATTTTGGAGACGCGATGAATCGCGTCTCTACGGAGATACCAACAATAACATGAATGTGATTGGGCATTATGATGTAATGGGGAATTTCGGCAAACGAAAATTGGTTGGGAATGGTAATTAAACATTGTTTAACAATTTCGCCTTGTTCCGATAAATATAATTCACCGTTAACAACCCGTCCCAAACTACATTCACGACCTGCTGTACAAATTGTAATGAAATAGAACCCTTCAAAGCTATAATCCCACCAATACGCACGGGCAGACGGAATACGATATTTATTTTGAAATTTCTCGGACATTGAAATCTATAATTGTTTCTGCTAAAATATACATTTTTTCAAATCCAATTATAGATATTTCTTCCAAAGTCATTTATTGTGACTCAAAAAAATATCGAAAGTCCAAAATTCGTAGAATTTTATTACGAAATAGTATTTACTGCTTTTCTTAAAACAATCAATTTCCTTAATAATTCTTCGGCCATATCTAATTGTAACATATTAGCTCCATCCGATTTTGCTTGCGATGGATTAGGATGTGTTTCGATAAACAATCCATCAACACCAACAGCAACTCCTGCACGGGCAATTGTTTCAATTAAATCGGGGCGACCACCACTTACGCCACCTTCTTGGTTTGGTTGTTGAAGCGAGTGGGTAACATCGAGAATTACAGGGAAGCCTATTTGTTTCATTTCGGTAATGCCACGGTAATCAACAATAAGGTCGTTGTAGCCAAACATTGTTCCACGGTCGGTAAGCATTACGTTGTTGTTGCCCGAATCAACTATTTTTTGAGCAACATATTTCATCGAATGTGGTGCAAGGAATTGTCCCTTTTTAACATTAACTACTTTTCCGGTATTTGCAGCAGCAACCAATAAATCGGTTTGACGACAAAGAAAAGCAGGGATTTGAAGTATATCAACCACCTCGGCAGCAATTTCAGCTTCTTCGGCAGTGTGGATGTCGGTTACTATTGGCACGCAAAGTTCACGTTTTACATTAGCCAAGATGTTTAAGGCTTCTTTATCGCCAATGCCTGTAAATGAATCGAGACGCGAGCGATTTGTTTTCCTATACGATGCTTTAAATACAAATGGAATATGTAGAATATCGGTGATGCGTTTCAACTCGTTAGCAACTTTAAAAACGAGTTCTTCGCTTTCTACAACACAGGGACCAGCAAGCAAAAAGAAATTATTTGCTTCAAGATTTTTTAAAAATGGAATTCCCGAAAGAATTGGATTTATTGGTTGTACTTGTCTTTCCATATATATTGCATGTATCGTTTAATTTCTTCTTCTTTTGCGTTAGGTTTGGGAACGTAAAAACTTGTTCCCGATATTTCTTTTGGTAAAAATTCTTGTTCGCCAAGCTTGTCGGTATTGTTGTGCGAATATTTGTAGCCTTTGCCGTAGTTCAGTTGTTTCATGAGCTTGGTTGGTGCATTGCGTAGATGAAGAGGCACCGATAAATCGCCTGTTTCGCGAACCTTAGCTATGGCAGCATCAATGGCAAGATAGGTTGAATTGCTTTTGGGCGAAGTTGCCAAATAAACAGTTGTTTCCGATAGTAAAATTCTTGCTTCGGGCATTCCCAAAACGCTTATGGCTTGAAAACAGCTATTGGCCAATAAAAATGCATTGGGATTTGCTAATCCAACATCTTCGGATGATGAAATAAGTAAGCGACGAGCTATGAAGGTAATGTCTTCGCCACCTTCGAGCATTCGTGCCAACCAATATAATGCTCCGTTAGGGTCGCTTCCACGAATCGATTTTATAAAGGCCGAAATGATGTCGTAATGGAGTTCGCCGTTTTTATCGTAAAGAGCAATGTTTTCTTGAAGTTTGTCAACAACTAAATCGTTTGTAATAGCAGTCTTTGCATCGTAATCGCTCAATACTATTTCCAAAACATTGAAAAGTTTACGAGCATCGCCACCCGAAAAGCGTAGTAAGGCTTCGTATTCTTCTATTTTAATATCTTGTTTTTTAAAGAAAACATCTTCGCTTAATGCTTTGTTTACAAGATTTATTAATTCGTCTTTTTCGAGCGATTTTAAAACATAAACCTGACAGCGTGAAAGCAATGGAGAAATAACTTCGAAGCTCGGATTTTCGGTTGTTGCACCAATTAAGGTTATTGTTCCTTTTTCAACGGCACCCAACAAAGAGTCTTGTTGCGATTTCGAAAAACGATGAATCTCATCAATAAAAAGAATAGGGTTGGGCTTGTCGAAAAATTTTAGTCGTTGAGCCTTGTCGATAACTTCGCGTACATCTTTTACTCCCGAATTGATTGCACTAAGGTTGAAAAAATCTCTTTCGGAATTGTTTGCAATAATTTGTGCTAATGTTGTTTTACCAACTCCCGGAGGTCCCCACAAAATCATCGAAGGAATGTTGCCACTTTCTATAGCTTTACGCAATACAGCATGCTTACCAACAAGGTGTTCTTGTCCTGCATAATCGTCGAGCGACTTTGGTCGCATCCGTTCGGCAAGTGGCTGATTGTGGCTCATTATATTTACTATTTTAAAGGGCAAAAGTACGGATTTGTTTTGAGAGGGTAATGATTATTAAAATTCAATTTTGTTATTGAATTTTAATATTTCTTTTATTTTTTTGAAAAATGATTAAATTTGATAAAATTATCGATAAGAATATGAAAGGTAAATTTCTGATTACGGGTATTTTAAACATATATATAATATGCTGTTTATTTTTAATTGTAAGTTGCCAAAAAGGGGAACCTACAAAATATATAAATTCAATTATATGGACTAAAATAAATATAAATACATGGGGTTTGAATTCAATGTTTTTTACAAATGAAAAATATGGTTTTTTATGTAATGAACAGGGTACTTTATTTCGTACAACAGATGGAGGAGTAACTTGGACTTCCTCTTATAAAGAAATATTACAACAATCAAATTCTTTGTTTTTCTTAAATCCGAAATATGGTGTTGCTGTAGTTCGTGGACAATATTCAAAAATTGTTTTATCAAATGATTCAGGAAAAACATGGAAAATAGTTGCAAATCCACTTAGTGATTCTACAATCGCATTAAATGCAATTCAATTTATTGATTCAGAAAATGGTTATATCGTTGGTCGTGGTGGAGTAGTTCTTAAAACTATAAATGCTGGTAAAAAGTGGAATGTAATAAGAACACCTAAGATTGATAAAATAAGTGATTTAAATTCAGTATGTTTTGTAAATAAAACAATAGGATATGCTGTTGGTGGAAATGGTACAATTCTAAAAACAATAAATGAAGGAAATACATGGATTGAATTAACTAATCGCTCGACTATTACAGCCAATAATCTTAAATCAGTACATTTTATCGATGATCAAAATGGATATGCAGTAGGTGATTGGGGAACAATAATTAAAACTACCGATGGTGGAAAAACTTGGATAAATAACTATACAGGAATAACACCTTTTTTTAATTCTGTTTGTTTTGCCGATAAAAATATTGGGTATGCAGTAGGAGATAAAATTGTTTATACTACCAACGGAGGTCAAACTTGGATTGATTTTCCAGAATTTAAATATGGTGTTTCAGTTGTTTTTGTTAATAGTTCTGTAGGTTTTATCTTAAATAGCGTATCAATTTTAAAAACTACTAATGCTGAAGTTTTAAATAATAAATAATGAGAATTAGATGAAATAGCCATAAGCAAATCTTGCATACCACACGAGAATGATTATATGACCTATTCCATGTGACAAATTGGAAACTTTAAAAATATAAACACATGAAAAAAATAAAATATTTAGGATTTATTGTTATAGTATTTCTGTTAAATAGTTGCCAAACCGCATGTACAAATAATTTAATAAAGTATAAAATTCCCTTTTCAAATGGTTCAAAAATAACTTATCGCAATCAGAATGATTCTATAATTACGTATACTGTTCAAATTTCTGAAACAGATCCAGGTACCACACAATGGGGGGATGGAGATAAGGTTCATTATAAATGTAGTGCATTGAAAACAATGCAAATAGGTGATTTTATGTTAGAATTTAGGCAAGAAGATAATTGGAGTAATAATGTAGTGTCGATAGCATTAGGTTTCGATAAATTATGGTATAAAAAAATTGACACTATTGATTATACTTATAAAAATAACGTAGTAAAAGCATTTGTTTATATTGTTGATACTTCAAGTAGTACGTATAAAAATTATCAAAAAACTGATTCAATTGATCTCTATGGGAAATATTATT
>Ga0302296_1000366_pt1 | contig 38427 bp, 27 predicted proteins | sample III_Fen_N3_1_FD_194546 | JGI IMG/M metagenome (GOLD analysis project Ga0302296, IMG submission 194546) | Peat permafrost microbial communities from Stordalen Mire near Abisko, Sweden - III_Fen_N3_1 | ecosystem: Environmental > Terrestrial > Soil > Wetlands > Permafrost | place: Sweden: Abisko... | reverse complement strand
CAGTATATTTGCTTTATAAGCATAACAGATTCAATATAAAATTCCTCATTTATTATGATGAAAATCGCTGTTTTCCCAGGTAGTTTCGATCCATTTACTAATGGTCATAAAAACATCGTGGAAAGAGCTTTACCATTGTTCGACCAAATAATTATTGCTATTGGTGTTAATGCCGAAAAGAAGACAATGTTTAGTCTCGAACAACGCATTTCGGATATTGAATCGGTTTTTCAAAATGCTCAAAGTGTTTCTGTTAAAGAATATGCTGGTTTAACTATCGATTTTTGCAAACAACATTCGGCTCAATTCATACTTCGTGGAGTTCGTAACAGCATCGATTTTGAATACGAAAAATCGATAGCACAAATGAACAAAGAAATAAGTAATGGCATCGAAACAATTATCCTTTGTTGCGATCCTGAATTTTCTACGATAAGTTCAACTATCATCCGCGATTTACACCGAAACGGACATCCTATTTCGAAATACGTACCATTTTCAATTTCAAAAAATGACTAAGATATTGGCAAAATATATATCAAGTTTCTTGCTTTGTTTTTTACCAATGGTACTCTTCTCGACTGTTGTAAAAATCAAAGGTAATTGCCCCGAATACAAATCGTATAAACTAACTTTTTATAGATACAGCGACCTTATAAGCAAAGCCGAAATTAAACTTAATGAATGTGTTTCCGATTCTAGCGGAAATTTCGAATGTCAACTTGATGTTCCATTTACCTGTCAAGTGTTTGTTTATTTGGGATATTACAAAGGTTTCTTTTTTGTTGAACCTAAAAAATCATACGATTTAGTACTACCACCTCGTCGCGAAAAAAGTTTGGTTGAAGATTTAAATCCTTTTTTTGCCGAAGAAGAATTTAGCATTGGAATTAAAAATGCAAAAGAAACCGAACTCAATTATGCAATCGCAAGTTTCAATTCGATTTACGAAACGTTTTTGGCTGAGAAATTCAACTATCTTTATATCTATTCGGATGTAAAAATGGTCGACTCGCTTCAAAAAGTTATGTACGATAAATTCTCAAACATTAAGAATCCTTTCTTTGTCGATTATATGAAATATCGTCTCAATTTTCTTCATTATTTCACGTACGATAGAGACAGAAATTTTGCTACCAGAAAGTATTTAACAGGAAAACCTGTTTTATATCAAAATCCTGGATACATGGATTTTTTCAATCAGCTTTGGGGTAAATATTTTACCTATCTTGGTATTGGCGACAAATATGGAGAACGTTTGATGTCAAACATTATCTACTCGAAAAGTCCTACCGAACTAGACAAAACTTTGGATATGAATATGACACTTCGCGACGATACGCTTCGTGAACTTGTAATGCTCAAAGGCTTGTCGGACTGTCTTACAAAACCCGATTTATATCCTGTTCAGTCGGTAAATCAAACATTAGATTCTATTTCTAAAATCTCAAAAATTGCCGAACATCGCGTAATGGCTCTTAACATCTTGGTAAAAGAAAAAAAGCTCAATCAACTTGATACAGCAATCGATTTTAAACTTAAAAATGCGAATAATGAACTTGTTTCATTGTCCGATTTTAGAGGCAAATATGTGTATTTATGTTTTGGTCGTTCCGAGAATTATGCTTGCCAAAAAGAATACCGTCTTTTAAAAGATATCTATGATAAAAAAACAAATGGTCTTGATATTATAACGGTTAGTTCCGATCAAGATACTACAACATTTAACGATTATGTGAAAAGTAATCCACAATATTCTTGGACATTTTTATACGACGAAAATAAAGAAATAACAACTCGTTATGGAATCCGAGCTTTGCCGTCATATATCATTATCGATCCCGATGGTAAAATTGCGATGATTCCAGCAATATCACCTCAACAAAATTTCCTTCTCTATTTTGCACAAATACAAAAATGGAGACAGCGTGCACTCGAAGCAAAAGCTAAACAACAGCAAGGCATTCCAACAAATCATTAATCTTCATGAGATTTTGTCGATATTTTATTTTGATTGCATGTCTTTCGATTTCTGCATATTATACACAGGCTCAAGATAGCAGTTCAACTAAAAAGACAATTAAAAATCCTTTAGAATATACAAACGGTCGATTACAATTTGCTGTTTATCCAGTTTCAAGTGTCGATCCAGCAAGTGGAATAGAATTGGGTATGATGCCTGTTTTTTCCATTGCTCCTAAAGCTAAGATAGATTCAATGGGATTTTATCGTTCATCGTCGCTTGCAGCTCATTTAACGTATTCAACTAAGAACTGGGCAAATGTTCGTTGCGAAGGTCAATTTTACACTTCAAAAGGCTTGAACTATGGTGTCTTTGTTCAATATTTACATGCTCCCGATTATTTCTATGGCATAGGTAACGATACTATCAATACTGCACCATCTAAGTTTATAAACCAATACCTTAAAGGTGGATTTGAATTATCGAAAAGCTTCAAAACAATTCATTTTATTGGCGTTAAACTTGAAATACAACATCAAACAATTACAGAAATAGTAAAGACCGTTTTGAATAGTTCCATTGAAGGTTATAATGGAGGAACTGTTTTAGGAATTGGTCCACTGTATAAATTTGATACCCGCGACAATGTTAACTATCCCACCAAAGGAACATTAATTCAAGCATCTGCTGTATTTTCATTTTTAACAAATGAGACGGATAAAAAATTCACAACATACTCATTCGATTATCGCAAATATTTTACGTTCTTCAAATCAATAAATCTTGCGTTTCAGGCTATGATAGCAAGTTCCGAAGGAGATGTTCCTTTTTACAAACTACAATCGATAGGTGGAAAATATAACCTTCGAGGTATTACAAATAAGAACAAGTATATCGATAAAAATGTATGGTATACTCAAGCAGAATTTCGAAAAAATATTTACAAACGCATTGGTGTTGTTGCCTTTGGCGGTATTGGAAATATATACTCAACTTGGGATAACGATATGATTTCGCATCTTAAAGCCGTATATGGCTTTGGTGCTCGTTTTCAAGTTATTCCACGCGACAAAATCAACCTTCGCTTCGATTATGCCTTTGGCCCAAATGGCGATAGTGGATTTTATGCTACGATTCGTGAGGCGTTTTAATTACTCTTTCACAAACTTCTCAGTAAACGTTTCCCCATCCTTTTCAACAGTTACATAATACAAACCAGATTGTTTTAAATCTGAAATTTGGAATCTATTGTTACCACTTTCAATGTTTTGTTTAAAGCTTTTAATTGTTCTGCCTTGATTGTCAGTTACAACTACACTTACTTTACCCGCATTGCTCGATTCTAATTCAACAGAAACAACATTTCCAGAAGTTATGTTGGGAACTATCTTGAGACCATTAATTACTTTTTTACATTCAACTAAATTTGTTGTCGTAATATGATATTTTTGATTGTAACGATATTCAGCTCGTGCAAGCACCATCGGAATATTTTGTTCTTTCGATGCAACGAAAAGAGCAAATGCAACATGTAAAGTATCGCCAATTTTGATGTTTTTAGCTTTAACGTCTATTACTTGAATAATATCGTCGGCTGGTCGTTGAACTAAATTAAGATTCGTTTTTGAATGGGTTAATGCTTTAAAGATATTGTCTTTAGTTAATCCTTTTTGGGGATCAATTTGTATTAATTCTGTTGTTGTATCATATACTGTTACCAATAAAGTATCGCCTTGCATTACTTGCTTCGGTTTCAATTCTTTTATTTCATCATAAACTTCTATCATATGTTGATTTACAGAATCGCCTTTCATAACTTTAACGCCAACATAAGGCTGTGTTTGGTCGATAGAATAAACATAACCATATTTTTTACTACTATTAGCAGCTGCCTTGTCCCAAAAAGGATTTCCAACATCCCAATCCATTATTAAACCAGCATACATGCTATCGATATTAGCAAGTGATGTATTTATAATATCATATTCGTACAGCACAAAGGAACTATCTTTCAACCAAGAAGTTGCACGTTGATTTACTTTGAAATTAAAATCAACGTCATTTTTATATTTGCCATTTAACGATGAAACAATAGAAACAGTACTGTCGGTATTTTCATATTCGGGATAATTACTTGGTGTAAATGACGTAGATAGGATATTATAAGCTAGCACTTTTATACTGTCTTTTGCTAAGACTAAACCACTAAACACGCCAGTATTTGTATAATTTCCATTATATTGAATAGGATTATTTTTATAATTAAATCCTACCCCTTCGTAACTTGAAACATAGGTATAGCCCATACAACCATTTGCAGTTACTGATGTTGAAATGTCATTAGCTTCAAGTGGTAAATACGATGGATTTGCTCTCATAACAACAAATTGAATATCGTGGAAGCCTTCAGGAGTATCATAAGTTATTTGTAAAGCTACTGTTGCATCGTAAGGGATTGATTTGCTGAGTGAAAACTTTAGCTCAAAGTTTTTAAGGGTATCCATCATTCCAAGTGAATCGATTACAGGAATTACATCTACTTGAGCAAGAAATCCATTATAGTCGGAAATCGAAATTGTGACGTTTTTTGCATAGTGCAAATAATTAACAAACGAACCTTTCAATATTGCGGTATCACCTCCTCTTACAATATTGTCATATAGTCCTGTAATGGAGTAATCGACCAAACGAATAGAGGGTTTCAAACTATCAATTAATGCATGATTTGCATTTACTCTTCCGTGCCCTAATAATTTTGCATAAGGAACATTAGTTGGAACAGTATCTATTTTCTGTGAACTTATCCGAACACGTTCGCCAGCTTGCAAAGCATTAAAACTTGGATTGAAAGAACGAACTAGACCTGCTATTCCAGAAAATATTGGTGCTGATAATGATGTGCCACAAAATTGTTTTTGATAGGCATTCCCATCAGTAGTCCAAATATTTATACCGGGAGCAGATGCATCGACATAAAATCCATACGTTGAACCTGTTTTTAATCCAGAATCAATCCATATTGCATCATTCTCATCAACACATGCAATACTATATGCATGATTATAAGATGCAGGAAATATAATATCAGGTCGATGTAAATTCCCTGCAGCACAAACAACTAAAGCATCTCTATTATAAGTAGCATAATTTACGATATCCTGGCCATATGGTAAGTTCGCAGTACTTCCCCAAGAACAATTTATTACCTTTGCACCATGATCGGCGGCATAAACAATTGACTCATAATCGTGTTCAAAACCTGATGTTGTTGTTTGTAAATTACTTCTAACAGGCAGTATTTTACAATTAAATCCTACTCCAACAACTCCTTTTGCATTATCTGTTTTTGCACAAGCTATACCAGCAACAGTAGTTCCATGTGGAGCACTAGCATCGTAAGGATTATTGTCATTTCCAGCCATATCCCAACCTCTATAGTTGTCAATATAACCATCGTTATCGTCATCTATTCCATTAATAGGGTCAGCCCAATTATATTTTATTTGTCCAATAAGGTCTTCATGAAAAATATTAACACCTGTATCAGAAATTGCAATTACAACATTAGTATCACCTTTACATATGTCCCAAGCTTGTTTCAATTCAATTTTATCGACATACCATTGATTACCAATTAAAGGATCATTAGGTGTGTAAAAAAGCTGATTTACAGGAATAGGTTGTACATATTCAACAACATCAAAGGTTGATAAATAGGCTACAATTTTATCGACTGGGTAATTCTCAAAATATTTTATTTCGTAAATCGTTGTAATATCTACTTCATTAGGTTTTTCAGGCATTTTGGCTTTGGGAAATTTTTGTTTAACCATTATCGGTTTCAATGAATTGATAAAAGCTTCAACTTTTTGTGTTGAAATTCCAAGCGATTGTGTCGATGACTTTAATTTGCCGTTTTTCGGCTTAAATTTTATGATAAAAGAATGGGGAATAAACTCCGTTTGCTGAGCTTGCAACAAAGCGTTAGAGCACAGCGAAAACAAAATAAAAAGAATAATTAATAATCGGTTTTGTCGACCGATGTTTTGTATATTAAAACCTAATGTTTTCATAGTATTAGCTTTTGTTGAGGGATTTATACTAGTTTCTCTTTTATCTTTTTTGAAAATTCTGAAGCAAAAATAAAGTTTTCAAGTTCTTGATTTTCTGATTGCCAAATATCTTCTTTATGTCCTTCCCACCATTTTTCGCCTTTATTGATAAAGAATATTTTATCACCAATTTCAAAAACTGAATTCATATCGTGAGTATTTATGAGCGTAGTAATATTATATTCTTGTGTAATTTCACAAATGAGATTGTCAATAACCAAAGCTGTCATTGGGTCAAGCCCAGAGTTTGGTTCATCGCAAAAAAGATATTTTGGATTTAATGCTATGGCTCTTGCTATGGCAACCCGTTTTTGCATTCCACCACTTATTTCGGCGGGAAAAAGTTTTTCTTTTCCAATAATCTCAACACGCTTTAAACAAAAATCTACTCTCTCTCTTATTTCATCTTCGCTAAAGTCAGAAAACATTTTTAAAGGAAATTCTACATTTTCAGCTAAAGTCATAGAATCGAATAATGCGCTGCCTTGAAAAACCATTCCTATTTCTTTGCGAATTTCTTTGCGATCGTCTTTTTTCATCGTAACGAAATCGCGATTGTCGAACAATATACTTCCACTATCAACTTCAAGCAAGCCAACCAATGTTTTTAGCAATACTGTTTTACCCGAACCACTACGACCAATTACTAAATTGATTTTACCTTGTTCAAGCTCCAAGCTTACATTTTTTAAAACAGCTTGATCTCTAAACGATTTCGAAACATTTACGACTTCAATCATTACAACATTAATTTAGTTAATATTAGATTGAATATTAGGATAATAAGACTACTATGTACAACAGCTTTCGTACTAGCATCGCCCACCGATTTGGAACCCAATTCGGTATAATAACCATAATAACTCGATACCGAAGATATTATAAATGCAAAAACAACCGTTTTGGTTAAAGAATAGACAATGTAAAATGGTTTAAATTGAAATTGAAGTCCATAAATAAATTGCGAATGATTTACTGCTCCAGTAACAACAACACCAGCCCATCCACCAAAAATTCCTACAAACATATAACACATTGTTAAAAAGGGAAAAATAAACACAGCTGCAATTATTTTTGGAAAAATAACATAACCAGCAGAATTAACTCCCATTGTTTCAAGAGCATCTATTTGTTGAGTAACCTTCATACTTCCAATTTCCGATGCAATGTTAGATCCCACTTTACCAGCAAGAATCAAACACATAATTGTTGACGAAAACTCTAATAGAACCGAATCGCGTGTCCCAAGTCCAATAAGCATTTCGGGTAATAAAGGATTATCCATATTACTAGACGTTTGAATAGCAATAACAGCCCCAAAGAAAAAAGCCACAAAGCAGACAATAAAAACAGAACCAAGTCCCATTTTTTCAACTTCTTCGCCTATTATTTTCCAATACACTTTACCTTTTTCGGGACGTGCAAAAACAGCTTTCATTAGGCTTGCATAGTTTCCTAAATGCTGAAAAAAACTCATTTATTCAAATTTTTAGTATATTTATATCAAAGGTACACAAATATACTAAGAGTTTGCTTATATTTAAGTTTCGAATTTTAAAAACCCTACTGACATGGCATTTACATTTTTTTTTAGAGATATTACAACAATTGAAGAAGCTGTACAAAATATTATTCCTACAATTATTGGTCGCAGTAAAGTATACATTTGGGATGCTGGTTGCGCAATGGGACCAGAACCTTATACCTTAGCAATTGTTCTAGCCGAAAATCTTGGGAATTTTGCTTTTAAAAACATAAAGATATTTGCTACCGATCATGACGAAAGTGGTCATTTTGGAGAAATAATAGCCGAAGGAATTTATAGCTACGATGAGCTTAAACGTATGCCGGAGGATTTATTTAAAAAGTATTTTACACCAACAAGTAAAGAAGGCTATTTTCAAATAAGTCAAACAATCAGAAGTAGTGTCATATTTCAAAAACATGACATATTAACCTTTCAACCAGTAAGAACTGACTTTAACATGATAATGTGTAAAAACGTTCTACTTCATTTTCAACAACCCGACAGAGTTAAAGCTATGCAAATGTTTCATTCGGCATTACAACCCGATGGTGTTTTTGTAACCGAAAACACACAAAAAATGCCCGATGATATCGAGCATTTATTTGAAAAAATTGGAAAAGGTAGTCAAACGTTCCGAAAACGTTAAACTACTGTTTATTCTATTATTGTAATCCAACCAAATTTATCGGGGATAAGGCCCGATTGAATTCCAACGATTGTTTCATATAATTTTTGGCTAATTGGTCCTGGTTTTCCATCTTTGCTGAAAGTGTATATTTTATCATTTTCAGGATCGATAATTTTACCAATTGGGCTAATAACTGCAGCCGTTCCACATTGACCAACTTCATCAAACGATTCAAGTTCATCAAAAGCAACTTGGCGTTTTTCAATTTCCATTCCAAAATCTTCGGCCAAAGTTTGAATACTCATATTGGTTATCGAAGGTAAAATTGAATGTGACGATGGCGTGATGTATGAATTTCCTCTGATTGCAAAAAAGTTTGCTGGACCACATTCATCAATATATTTTTTTTCTTTTGGATCCAAATATAGAGCAGAACTGTATCCTTGATCATGAGCTTTAACAGTTACACGAACACTCGCAGCATAATTTCCACCAACTTTAATATGACCTGTTCCAAGAGGAGCAGCACGATCGCTACCACGTTCTACAACAACATTACTTGGATTGAAACCCGTTTTAAAGTAAGGACCAACAGGTGTAACAAAAATAAGGAATAGATATTCGTTTGCAGGGTTTAAACCAACCTTCGCTTCAGTTCCAATAATTAATGGACGGATATATAAACTTGCACCGGTTCCATAAGGAGGAATAAAATCGATATTTTTCTTAATAACGGTATATAATGCTTCTTCAAAAATTTCTTTTGGAATAGCAGGCATTAAAATATATTCTGCCGATGCTCCTAAACGTTTTACATTTTCTTCCCATCGAAATACTCGAACCTTGTTATCGTGCCCTCTATATGCCTTCAGCCCTTCAAAACACTCTTGTCCGTAATGTAAACAAGTTGCAGCCATGTGCATGTTTATAAACTCACTTTCATGGTATTCTACCTTACCCCATTTGCCATCTTTATACGTACAACGCACATTTCCATTCGTTTTTTGATATGCAAACGGTAAGTTATGCCAATTAAGTTGTGTACTCATGTTGCTTATTATTAATAATTTAAACTTATTTTATTCGTGCTAACTCCACATTTGTTGCACGATGCTAATTTACAATTTTTCTGACTTTTGTATATCAGTTTCAAATTTATAATCTTGTTCTATTATTTTCATTAACTGTTTGTTCTTATTTTGGTTGCGTCTTTTCTTTGCTGAGTCGGTAAAAAACCGATGTTCTTGTAGAAAATGCAACTGAATTTTATTCCATTCATATTCGCTTCCCGACACATATTTTTGTTCCAACAACTCCCTATATAGATTTTGAGATACATTCAAATAATCGGGACGCCCCAAATAATCGAGATCGGCATCACACATTATTTCTTCAAGCTTATTTTTAGGTGTTTGAGGCATTTTTGTTGCCATTATTAGTTCTGCAATTATTGCTCTTTGTTCTTTAGTGTATCCAAATTGAGGTAATATTTCTTCGGCTACTTTAACTCCGTTAGATTCATGATTTTTACTATCAATTAAAAAACCACTATCGTGAAATAACGCAGCAGTTTTCAATAAAAGTAATTCTTCGCTCGAAACGTTTTCTTCCATCGCCAATATTTCGGTATGTACAACTACGTCGATGGTGTGTTTAACATTATGATAATATAAGTTTTTGGGTAATTCTTCTTGAAGTTTATCAAACATAAATTCTTCTAAATCTTCGAATTGCAGTAAGTTTAATTTGTTTCTTAGCGTTTTGTTCGGAATCATTCCACTATCATCGGCACTAAACTCTTCTTTCAATCCCTTTACAAAATACATATCAACCTCCCCCTTATATTTAATTGGCATTTTACCGCGATGTTCACAATTAAAAAACTCATTTATCAACAAATATGTATCTTCCGAGATATTAACCATATCGCCTTCACCAGCAGTTTCCATTCGGTTTGCAATATTTACAGTATCACCCCAGATATCATAAGTAAATTTCTTTTTCCCTATAACTCCCGCAACTACAGGTCCCGTATGTACACCAATACGCAATCCCCAGTATGTGCTTCCTTCACTTTCTGCTTTACGTTTTTGTTCAAGAATAAATTTCTGCATTTCCAATGCTGCTAACACAACATCGATAGGGTTGGTGCGGTTTTTTTGTGGTATTCCGCCAGCACACATATAAGCATCACCGATAGTTTTTATTTTTTCTATCTTGTACTTCTCAATGATTTTGTCAAATTGAATGAATAATTTATCAAGCTCGTCAACAAGCACGTCTGGACTCATCACCTCTGCAATCTTCGTAAAACCCTGAATATCCGAAAACAATACTGTAGCCATTTTAAAGCGAACGCTTGATGCTTTATCTTTATCTTTTAATTCTTTTACTGTTTTCTCGGGCAGAATGTTTGCTAAAATACTTTCTGTTTTTTCTTTTTCGTTTAAATATTCTTCCGTCTTTTCATCAATCAACTGATTGAGGCGTATTTCTTTCATTGAAAACTGATACGAACGCCAACTTAATAACATGCTAATGAATGAAATAAGCAGTAGTACATACAATGTTATTGCATAATAAGTTCTATAAAAAGGTTTTTCAATTATAAATTTAAATATCGCTTCTTGTGAAATATTTTCAAACAAATCTTTCGACCTCACTTTAAATGTATATTCACCAGGATTCAAGTTTGTATATTCTTTCCATGACTCTTCTGAAAAATTTGACCAATTTTCATCATAACCTTCAAGTTTCGTTTGATATATAATTTCATTATTCTTTTGATAAACTGGTGTTGTAAACTCAAATTTTATATTTCGATTCCTATAAGATAACAATGTGAAATTCTTGCGGTAAAAAGCATTAAATTCAGTATTCTGACATAAAATTGAATCGGAGTTAATAATTACCTTTCGTATCAATGAACGAACCATCGAATTGGTCTCTTTTAACTTTTTAAAATCAAGACAAACAAGACCATTAAATCCACCAAACCAAACCATTAAATTTGAATCGGGGAAAATGGTTTCACAAATAAAATCTCGAATTCGATTAAATGGTTGTGTTATACAAGCATATTGTTTAACATTTGGCAAATTCCAAGCGACTAAAACGGGTTTTTGACTTGTATTTTCTTTTTCAAAGCTCATCCAAATATTCTTGTCTTTATCTTCCACAAAAGGATTTACTCTAATCGATTTACTTTCGGGAGGAAACGCAATAAGGCTGTCTTTAATAAAGATTTTTTTTACGAAGTCAAATCGATATAATCCTTCTATCGTTGAAAAAACAACTCCTTTAAGGGAATTATAGGTGTCGATCCAAAATGATCCATTTGGTAACCCTTTCCCCTTTTTAAATTGAGAAACCTGAGCATCGGCAAAATCACTATTTTTGAATTGTATATTGAAAACACCTTCGTTTAATGTTCCGATCCACAACATTCCTTCATTCGACTCAGCAATAGATGTTACTTTCGATTTAAAGCCTTTAAGACCACCTAATATATTCCATTTGCCATTTTCAAATTGAATGCGGTAAATGGCATTGCTTGTTGCTACATATATAACATTATTTCGGAAAATCGATTTTTCAATGGCTCCTGTTGATTCAGATAAAATTACCGTTGGTTTACTTTCAACAGAATATAATCCAGAATTAGTACTTACAAGTAGTTGATTATTCGCAATTATTAACTTTTTACATTCTCCTGCAATTCCAGGAATTTTCTCAAATTGCTTTCCAATATTTTGGTTTTGAAACGTAATTTCTTTCCATTTTTTTTGAATAAAAATACCTTCCGAAGTTCCCACATATAAAGAGCCTTTATAACGAATTATTGAATTCACATACCCTTGAATTCCACTATTATAATCGAAGTACGAATATGCTGACGGTGTTTCAATTCTTGCAATACCATTACCAAAGGCAGCCCACAATGAATTAAACTCATCAACAAATAAAGCATTGATTTTATTATCGAATAAACCACTTTGCTTGTCAATAAGAGATACAATTATTCCATTACGATCAATTACAACAATACCTTTGTTTTTAGTTCCAATTGCGATGTTTTTATTTGAAAGAGTTGCGTTACACACATAATTCCCATTTTGTAAGATTGGTAGTAAATTTGATTTTAATGCAGTAACCTTACCATTTACTACTGAAAAAATATCATTGTGAGTTATTGCCAAATAGCCAGAATTTATTGGTATGATACCTAAAACTTCCTTTTGAATAAAGAAGTTAGATTCTGATAATATCTCAACCTTTTTAAAATTAAATCGCACTAAACCCAAGTCTGGTGAATTAATCATAATATGTTTGCCAACCTTAAAAACATGAACAAAGCTAGGGTCATTAAATAATCGCTGCAAACTTTGATTGAAAACAAACAGATTATTATGAGTTGTAAATATGATATTGTCGCCCTCAACAAACATTGACGTTATTTGACCAAAACTAACGCTATCCATTAGGGCAACCAGTTTCAATTGGCCATGACTATCATGCGAAAGAGAATATATTTGATTAAAGGCTCCAACAAAAATATTATCGTGCGAGTCTTTTGCTAAAATTGGATTTCCATTTACCGAAAATAAATGCCATGAACTTCCATCATATTCAAGCAATCCATTAAAATTCCCAAAATACATTATCTGGCGTCCATCTTGAATTATAGAGAAGTTATCGCCTTTAAATCCACTTTCGGAAGGTGCAATATTTCGTATAAAAGGAAGTCCTTGATCGACTATTTGAGCAACAGATGTAAATGAAAAAATGAAAATCAGGAATATTGAGAGGAAAATATTTTTAGATTTAAAAATCATTTTATATATTTGAAAATCGTATTAATAAATATCACGTTACTACAATCAAAGATAGGATATTTTGTTTAAATTTAAGTAATTAATATATTTTTATGGAAGCTAGCAACAAAACAATTTTGGTTCCTTGGGATTTCTCGAACGTTGCAGAATATGCGTTACAGCATGCAATTAGTGCAGCTAAAGTTATTAATTGTGGTGTAACTCTATGTCACATTACAAAAAAAGAGAAAGAGAATGACGATGCAATCGACAAAATGAAAACTGTTGTTGCCGACACAAAACACAAATTTGCAATTGAACCTCAATACATTGTAAAAGAAGGAAGTATATTTACTTCAATTGCTGAAATAGCAGACGAAGTTGATGCTGTTTTCGTTATAATGGGAACTCATGGAATGAAAGGAATGCAAAAAATTACAGGTAGCTGGGCTCTTAAAGTAGTGGCTAGTTGTAAAGTTCCTTTTATCATTGTTCAAAAACCACCACACGACGAAGAACTTCCTGTAATTGCTTATCCAGTTGATTATAAAAAAGAAGATAAACAAAAGTCTATTTGGGCTGTTTATTTGAATAAATATTTTAAATCGAAAATCTATTTATTTACTCAAAAATCGAACGATGCAACTTTGAAAAAACATATACAAAGCAATGTTAAGTTCACAAAACAAATTCTTGATAGCTCAAATATCGAATATGAAACAACTGAAGCTCCAGGATTAAAAGATTTTGATGAAGAAATTATTGACTTCTCAAATAAAATTAATGCAAGTACAATATTGATTACAACTACCAAAAATATTGAATTGAAAGATTATATGTTTGGTGCAACAGAACAAAATGTCATTGCAAATAAAGATGGTATATCTGTTATGTGTGTAAATCCGAAAGAAGGAAAAATACAAGGATTCAATTAATCCAATTTAACAATATTTTAAAAGCCACTTTCAATTATTGTCAGTGGCTTTTTTCGTATCCGAAAATGTATTGCAATTAACTGAATATTGTAAGATTTCATTATTTCTATTCACTGTTATTTGTAATTTAGTGCCAGGAATGGAACGTAACATCTGTCTTATCTTGGGAATATTCTTCGTTGAAGCTGGAATACCATTAATAGATACTATAATATCCCCAACTTGAATACCCGATTGTTCTGCAGGTGAATATTGTAAAACCGCCTCTACTACACATTGTGATAAATCAGGATTTAATCGAGCTCGAAGTCCAGTAGTGTTTATTCGATAAGGATCATTAAACTTTGAATTCGGTTTAATATATAATTTTTCATCACGCAGATTTATAATAATATTAAAGCGTTTAAGAATATCAATCCCGATTGTTCCTGCAATACTATCGTTTGAGAAAAAACCTCGTTTTGCTGAAGTTAGATTTAAATAGATGTCACCAAATCGATAGTTTTGTAAAGAAATACCATCAAAATTTCCAAAATAAGTTGGAGACGTTAATGCACTTGAACTACGATTTATGCCTGAATAATAACTTTTACTTTTGGTAAGTAAATCATTTTTTCTCCAAAAAGGTTCAGCTAAAGAAAGAGCTGTCATATCACCAGTGTCAAATAAAAAGCGATTATTTAATGAATCACTCTTTGACATGAAAATAGATGCATCAACATAAAATAAATCATTATGCATTTTTACATCAAGTTCCTTATAACCTGTTGTATCAATAGCATTCCCAACTTGAATTTGTAGTTTATCAAAATTCAATAATGTAGGATATCTATTGAAAATATCCATTCCAATTATCCCATTAATTGGGATACCTGTAATTCTATTATAATTCTCGAATGACTTTTGTATAATTACTGGTCGATTAACTAAAACTAAATTCCCCGTTTTTATTGTTTTAATTGTAGCCATTGGCATCTCTAAATAATCATTATTTAAAAGTAAACCTTGACTGTCATCAGAAATTAAACCTATACGATCAGCAGTTATTGAGTCAATTAAAGAAGTGGTTGTTCCAGAATCAAAAACAAAATTTAGTGTGTCTGATCCATTTATTTTTAGTTTAACGACTGCAATATCATCATACAAAGTAAACGGTATAGTATAAATTGAATCGTTAGCCTTGCATCCTGCCTGACTAAGCGAAGTAAAAATTAAAGCTATATATGTAAGTACAGTTTTTGCTTTATTCATTGATGTATATATACGTCTCTTCGCTCTCACAAATCCGCTACAAAATTAGGCATTTATAACTATTAACCGCTTTATTTTCAAAAAAAATGTAAAATGTACAGAAACTAAAAACACAATAACAATTTGCACCATGTTATCGATATTATATACACATTACGTGACTCAATTTGAAAGGTTTAGAATAATTATTGTTATTTAATTAAATATCGATATGTAAGGTAAATAGTTTGCTTGAGACGTTTTCGAAGGATAAAATCTTTAGGGGAAAAAGCAATTAAAGTATCGTTTCGAAAAAATTCTTTATTAATTTTTATATGCTTATCCGAAACGGTAACCCAATATTTTTTTACATTGGTAATTAAGCACGCTTTACTTTGATTTTTAAAATCACAACCTGTATTTAAAATAAATCGTTCATCATCGGGTTTTACTCGCAATAACGATTGATAATCGAAAAATGAAAATACTTTTGAATCTGTTAATCCTAAATAATCAAGTATTGTAGGCATTATTTCAGTGTTTGATGTAAAATTATATATTATTGGTTTTACGTGAGGTAAATGAAATACCAATGGCACGTTTATTCGGCAATTATATAGGTTATTTGCCGAATGGCCGATTAAACCTTTATCCCAAAATTCTTCACCATGATCGCCAGTAATTACTAAAATTAAATTATCGGAAAGAATTTCTTTTTCAAATATTTTTATGATTTTTCGAACATTATAATCGGCATATCCAACGCTATTTTTATATCTATTTATTACCAATTGCTTTTTTTGTTCCAATGCATTCGATTCCATATAAAAATCAGTATTCTGATCCAATACTGGTTTATGCTTTTCAAATGATGGTGGATAGTAGTAATTATGATGGGTAGATACTAAAAAAGAATAATAAAAATGCGGTTTTTTGTCATCACGACTATTATATTCTTGTCGTATCTTCTCTATCATTACGCTGTCATCGTTATATGGATGCTCACTAAGAAACTCAGTATACTGATCGAAATTTTTAAAAATAAAACCAGCTTTTAACCAATTCTTCAAACTAGATGCCGAATATCCATATGTAGTATAACCGGCTTTTTTTAATACGTCAAATGCAATTGATCCTAAAGAGTCTTCTTGGAAACGATTATATCCGGCTGAATTTAAACCATATAACAACGAGAAGATGTTTTGTTCGGTTGTGTTTGAGCTTGAAAAACTTTGCTTTGAAACAATTGTAGAAAATGGTGCTAGGCTATGTAAATATGGCATGTACGTATCATTGTCATAATCTAACCTTAGTGATTCAATATGAATAATCAATATATTCTTCTTTCGAAGATTTTTTGTTTGAACATGTTTTTTGTAGTCTTTATATTGATTATAAATATCATCACTCGGTTTCAAATATTCTTCATCAAAATCATTTATTTTCTTCATCAAATGGTTTGAAATCAAATGTTCAGGCAATGTTCTTGAAATTTCTAGAAGCTGCCAACGATGATAGAAAAAAGCTGTTAATATTAATAAAATAACTATTGGTAATACTTTTATAAAATTAGGGAGTTTAGGTAAGCGCACTTTACAGAAAAACCAAAAAATGAGATAAGGAAGTGATAATAGAAAAACAATAAAACCAACTATTTTGTAAATTGTTGTTACAGGTAAATTTATTTCTCGCAAAAACGATTTACTACATATAGCCGATAAAACATAATCATCGTAAATATGATTACCTTCAATCGTAAATAGTGTAATATCGAAAAAATTATAGATAGATGTTAATGAAACTATTAAGCAAAACAAGAATATCGAAAATCGATTAAAGTTCTTGTTTATACTTAATATTAAGGGGTATAGAATGAACAATGAAAGCGTAAAAACGAAAAGGTTGATATAAGTGGTATATAGCACATAAACCACTTTATGTCGAAATATTTCAGGTGCTTGAGCAGTTTTAAAAATCAGATTTACCTTGAACGTATATTCAATTGTTATAAAAATAACAAACAATACACCTAAAAGGAATAGTTTATTGAAAAGTGAATTTTCTTTGCTTATTGTTTTAATAAAATTCACGTCTTCAATTGTTTATTATTTCTCAGCACTAAGAAAAACTGATTGAGCCATTAATTTTAGACCGGGAATTTTCTCTAAAATATTACTCGCAACTATTGTTGGCTTTACTAGAAAATCGGGAGTTACAGGTAATAAGAAATCACGATTATCTACATCAATATTTTTAAAACCAGCAGTTCGTAGTTTCTTCCTTAATAATGATTTAGTAAACGCCTTTTCGCCAGGTTCTAGTTTTGCCCAATTGCGGAAAAAGTCAGTTGTTCCAAAAATTAAAAAACAATAAGGATTTACAATATTTGGCTCCATAAATAAAATTTTGCCACCATCTTTCAATAAGGCTTTTAAGCTTAAAAATGCTTCATCAAGATTATAATACAAATGATGAAGTATTCCATTACCAATAATATAATCGAATTTACGTCCATTTAGTTTCTCTGGATGATTAAAATCGAGTATGTCAAACTGTAGATTTGGTAATGTATATGTCCGCGAAGCTTCTTCAATAAAAGGTTGACATAAATCTGTTCCCAATACTTTGCTTTTTGAATTTTGAGCTATATAAAATGATATCTCACCCAGACCACAACCTATCTCTAAAATTTCATTTTCTTTTGTTAAATCCATTCTATCCATCATAAATCTGCTACGTCGTTCAATTCGGAACTCCATAGCTTTCGATGGTTTAAAACCTTGATTATATCCTCTGTCGTCTTGTATACTTGGCATAATATTATTGTTTTTTATCTCTATTAATTTTCTTTAATAGTTCAAATATTTTTACTTCGTCTGAATATTCTTTCCCATTATACATAATTTTATTTCGGATGAATTTTGGGCGATTTTTTACTTCCTCAATTACTTTACCCATATAATCGCCAATAACACTTATAGAGATAAGTTGCATACCACCGAGTCCTAGCATTATCAATAAAACCGTTGGAATTCCGTGGGCATCTGTCGGTGGATTAATTAAGTATTGTACAATATAAAATCCACTAAGTAATATTGTTAATATAAATACAACTACTCCCATTGTTTGAATATATTGTAATGGCTTTTTGCTAAAAGAAAATATTCCTTTTTTAGCCCACCAAATGTTTTTTGAAAAATTATTGGTACTAATTCCAAAAAGTCTTTCGGGACGAACATACGAAACTCCAGTTTGTTTAAAGCCGACCCACGCCCTTAAACCGCGAAGGAAAATATCTTTTTCTGAGAATTGTGTTAAATGATGAACAACTTTCTTGTCTATTAATGAGAAATCACCAGCATCAACGGGTATTTTTACTTCTGAAAGATTCCGGAATATCCTGTAAAACAATTTATAAAGAAGTTGCATATAGAATGGTGCTTCGCGTTTTACCCGTACACCATAAACCACGTCAAAACCTTTTTCCCATTGTTCAATAAACTGTGGAATAACTTCTGGTGGATCTTGACCATCGCCATCCATTAATACAACAGCATCGCCCGATGCAACTTCCATTCCACTAACAAAAGCCGATTGTGATCCAAAATTTCGAGAATGCGAAACGCCAACAACATGATTATCTAGATGACTTAATTGGGCAATTACTTCTTCATCATTATATGGACTTGAATCGTTAACAAAAATTATTTCGTAATCGTAGCCAGATTTTTTAAACATTTCTGTCAATCGCTCATACATTACAGGAATTGCCTGATTATCTTTATAACATGCTAATATTGCAGATATCTTTTTCTCTTTTTGAGGAACTGATATGTATTGCGTTTTTGATGCAAAATCTAATTCCCATTCGGTATTTAATTTTAATCCGTCAACAAAATTTGTCTTGGCTTTCCATCCAATTTTTTCCTCAGCAAGCCTTGTATCACCATACCATTCCGATAAATCCCATTTTCTATTTTGCATGCTACCAAAAGTAGGATCTTCTTTTATGTCAAATAGTTTTTGAGCAACTTTTGAAATGTCTTCTATGGTAGTTTTTATTCCCGATGCTATATTTATTGATAAACCAGGGTCAGTTAAACATGCAGTTAATGCCGCTTTTACAATTGCATTGGTACAATCGTCGATATATACAAAATCGCGAGAAATACTTTTATCTGCAAAATTTGGATATTTCCCTTTTGAGCAGTGGGTTATGAGTGTTGGAATAAGCCTATCGCGTTCTTCCCAAGGTCCATAAATTGAATATAAACGTAAATTTACAGCTGGGAAATTGAGGAATTTACCATAGTATTTTATTAAATACGATGCCGATACTTTCGACACGGCATAATCGCTATTTGGAATTAATTCGTCAGTTTCAAGTGGTTTAGAACAATTAAGTCCATATTCCGACGATGAACCTGCTTGCACATAAGCATTACAACCAACTTCAGAAAGTGATTTTAATAAATTGAGCGTACCAATATAATTTGTTTGATGTATTTTTTCAGCATCAGATTGACGTGAATATGCTCCATAAGCCGATAGATTAAAAACCGTACCAGGGCGATATTCATTAATAATATCCGTTAATTTTTCAGCTTCTGTAATATCAATATTAATTAAATTAGCAGAATCAACTCCCGTTAAACGCCAACTTTTTTGAGGATTACGTGAACATGCATACACATCATTCCGCAATGCTTTTAGACTATAAAACAAATTTGCTCCAATAAACCCTGATGCTCCAATAATAAAAATTGGTCCTTTTAATTTGAGAGCTTCTTGCTTTTCGCTTTCACCCCAAGTATCTTTCCACGGTTGATTTATATCCATTTTTTAATGTTTTAATATTGGTTTGAGGATTAATTCCATCATTTCATCTTTAAATGGAACGAGTTCAAATTGCTCATTACATCCCTTTTCTTTAAGTATATTGTTATAAATTGGAACACTTACAGGAAAACTTAAATATGCCCAAGATATTTTAGGATTGTCGGGGAGCCAAAAAATCCGATATCCCTTTTTATGATAGGTAAATAGAAACTCTATGGTTTTGTCGCAGAATAAGTTTGTGAAAAATGGTGAATGATACCCAAGTTGTTTAAGTCCTAAACGGTAATTAACATATGGTTCATAAGGTGAAAGGAGAATTACATTTGAGCAATTTTGACTTTTTAGATTTCGTGATATTATTTGTATTTGATTCTCAACAGGATTATCGGGAATTACTGGATTTTTAATAACAGTTCTTAAGTTTAAATATGCATTGTTTATTGTTGTATTGTAATTCAAGCACATAAATCCAATAAAAACTGAAACAATTAGAATCCCTATTTTTTTTCTTTCTGTATTTGATATCAATTTATCAACTGATAAAAATATTATAAATAAAAAGATTCCTGAAAGATTTCTTAAATTATTATCATGTGATCGACCAAAAAAGTAAATTAATTGAATACAAACAATACCAAATAGGAATAGTGTAAATCCTCTATTTTGTTTGTCTTTACTTAATATATACATACAAATTGGAAGAACAATTACAAGCAACCAAAATGAGGAGTATTTAGCAATAGGAATAAAATCGATAAAATAACCAGAATATAGTTTTCCTGCAGGCGACATTAATGATTTAAACATTATATAATGAATAATGATACTAATTACAGCAGGGATAAAATATAAAAATGATCTTACTTTTATTTCTTGATTTTGATTGTACTTATTAATAATTATTATTGTTATCGAGAATAAATAAAGCAATAAATACATAAAGCCAAAAACATCATCAAAAAGATAAATTATCGAAATCCCAATTGCTGCAATAATTGATTCAAATCCAAAATTTAGTATTAGCAAAACAATAATTACCCATAAGTCTAGACGCCAAGGACCTGTTTGAGGGCAACAGATGGATCCACAAAAAGAATAAAGAGAAATTGCTCTTACGATTATTAACGATAGTATAAAATAAATTCCAATTGCTTTATTGTTAAATAATTGTCGAGCTAGGCTATTATAAAAAAGGAACCAGAGGGCAAATAGAAATATAAATACAATATACATTTGATTTACGACTAACTTTAATTTCACAAATAGAAGCATAATTAAAGTAGATAGTAAATTATATTGCATATAGAAACTATCAAATTTCTCGCCTTGTAAAATTTTACGAGCTGGACCAATTAAATAACCATAATCAAAAATACTAGGTAAACAATTTACGCCAAATCCAATAATAAAAACAAACAAAACGAGTAAGCTAGAAGTTAAAATGTGAGGCATTTTTAATCGTGGAAGAAACTGAAGTAAATATGTAAATAAAATCGAACCTAGAAAGATGAAAAAACCACTTAAGTCGACCGATTCGTTCGTAAGAATAAACCATAATCCTATTGATGATAATATTGTTGCATAAAATATAATAGAATATGTATTCTGAAAAACAACTTTATTCAGTTTCTCATTAATAGATATTAGATATGATAAGAATAGCAATAAAGGAAATGAAAATAGCATTAAATACATTTCTTTCCCTTTATTTCTAACAATTCCACACTTTAACCATATATTTATATTTGATTCGTTTATATGTAAATTTTCAACATGAAAAATTGAATATGTACTTATAAAGAAAAGATAAAAAGCTATCGAAAGCCCCAATAATAGCCACAGTGTAATACCGTTTATTTGAAAAAAACTAGATTTGTTGTATGTAAAACGGGTTTTGTTCATTTACTATGAAATTTGAATCTGAATTTCATTAGTAATAGATCCAGCATCTAACATATTTATTTGTTGATGATATGCTTGAATTCCATATAATCCATTTTCATAACCATGAGCATGAAGATGCGAAAATGTACAATGAATATTTGCTTTTAATAACAAACATGCAAGATTTTCACCAATACCACCACGACTAACATGTTCTTCGATAACAATTAGTTTGCCTGTTTTTGATATACTTTTTTCCAATTCAGAACTTAATTCTAAAACAGGTATTTCTGCAACAGCAAAAACATCGGCAATAGCTCCTAATTGTTCTAAGGCTTTAAATACATTTACAACAATTGGCCCCATTCCTACAATGGTTATTTTATCGCCTTTTGAAATTTGTCTTATTGGGGTAAATGATGGTAAATCCATTTCTGATGGTTTATCGCCATAACCCAATCGAAGGTACGAAGGGCCATTGTATGAAAACATTCCATCAATTGTTGTTGCAACATCTTCGTTACATAAAGGTACAAAACAACGCATATTTTGAAATGGGCTAAGAATTGCAATATCTTCAATTGCGTGATGTGTGGCTCCCATTATTCCGTAACCATAACCGCCACCATTTCCAATGATTTTTACATTTAAATTGTGTAAACAAACATCTACACGAATTTGTTCAGCTGGACGAAAAACAGTAAAAGGTGCAATGCTATAACAAATAGGCAATAACCCTTCGTAAGCCAAACTAGCAGCCATCGAAATCATATTTTGTTCGCTAACACCAGCATTTACAAAACGTTTACCTATAGCTTTTTTGACATTTTCCAAAGCCATAAAACCAAGATCACCTGTTAAGAAGATTACCTTTTCGTTTTCAGTAGCTATTTTTTCAATATGTTGGGCAAATTCTTTACGCATCTTTTAAACAATTAACTTCGTCCATAGCTATTTTAAATTGTTCATCGCTCATAGGGAGATAATGCCATTCCAGTTTATTTTCCATATATGAAACACCACTTCCTTTCGTTGTATTAGCTATGATACATTTAGGTTTGTTTGAATTTCTTTTTTCAAGTTTTTCAAAAGCCTTATGAAGCGATTCAAAATCATTTCCATTTTCGGCAATTTCTACATCAAAATTAAAGGCTTTCCATTTTTCGTTAAATGGTTCAAGATTAATAACTTCTTCCATTGAGCCAAATCCCTGCAATTTATTGTGATCTACAATTACGTATAAATTACTAAGCTTATTTTGAGCCGCAAAAAGTGCAGCTTCCCAAGTAGAACCTTCGTTACAATCGCCTTCGGAAACTATGCAATACACATTATTTGTTTTGCCAGTAAATTGATTTGCAAAAGCTAAACCTGTTGCTAAAGATAAACCATGACCCAAGCTTCCAGTTCCAAAATGAATTCCATTTACTTTACTTCCACATGGTGGATGTGCTGCCAATTTGGTTCCATTAGTATAGTATGTGTCAAGCAATGATTTATCAAAGTAATCCGATTCAGCTAATACAACATATAAGCCTAAAGCAGCATGACCTTTTGAAAGGATGAATTTATCATCTTTAGTCATTTTACTACAATGCAGATAAATCAAAATATCTAGACAAGATAATGATGCTCCAATATGCCCAGCATTCGCTCTTTTATATAATGAAAGGATGGTTTTAAGTGAATCCTTTTTATGTTTCAGCAGTGTTTTTATATCCATTTTTAAAAGATCATTTTAAAATCCTTATAGCAAAAATACTATTTCTTATGCTATTTGCAATGTTTTACCCTAATAATGATATATTAGTTCTTAGATGGATTAAAAATTGAATATGTATTTTCAATAAACCCCCAGCCAAGCTTAGGTAAAGTTGCTTCGGTTGCCATTATAATAATTACATCGTATTTTATGATTTCATCTTTTAAATTTATCTGTTTTGAAGTTAATGGCGAATTATAACTTTCAGGATAAATTTGCTCATTATAATACCAAAATTGACTTTTTGAAAAAGTATTTGTTATACCAAAATTGAATAATCCCCAATAGAAGCTATCAGAAATAACTAATACTGATGGTTTTACTTTTAATGAATCGGATTCATATTTTATTTGTGGATACCCCATTTTAAAGGATTTCAATTTAAATTTTAAATTCATTCCATCGGCAATATCATAATCGGTTTCTTTTGGATCATCGATATCAACTTTATCCCAATAAATATGTGGCATTGCTATTTTTCTTTTATGTTCAATATAATGAATCATTGAATCTGCTGCAATACACATTCCATAGTTACTCCAATGAATTCCATATTTTGGATATAATGGAAACTTCGATTTATATTTATTTTCAACAAAATATGAATTAAAATCAATATAATTAAGTGAATATTTTTTTGCTAATTCAACATGTTTTTGAAGATTTGTTATTGATCGTTTTGATTTCATATTATTTGGAAAATATTCTGGATAATATGATCCTTTTCCTGCAGTAAATACGATAATGAGGTCTTTATGTAGTTTTTGTAAAGTGTCTTGAATATATTTAAGTTTTTGTATTCTTTTTAGGATACTATCGGTTCCAATATAATCGGTACCATAATATGCTTTGATATAAGCTTCTTCAAATAAATAATTGTTTTTCCCAATAATTACACCATTTGCTTTTGCTTTATTAAAGAGACTAAATGCTATTTGATTATTGATTCGTATAAATAAATTTCTAAATCCAAAATTTTCATTTATGTATTGTTCTTGTTTTTCCTGATATTCGCCCGAAATCCATTTTTGGATTGAAAAAGAGCATTTTTCAGTAGAATTCAAAGCTCCATGCAACGGCGTTAATTCAACCAAATGCAGCTCATCTTGCAAATATGGCAAAACAAGTATTAAAAGCATTAACACAAATAAAACCTTAGGTATCGTTTGTAAATATTTTACCATTCTAAAATCTAAAATATATAAATGGATTAAAACCAAAAGCTGTAATAGAACTAATCGATAAAATCAATAGTAATGTGCTAATTCCGAAAACGATTAAATGTCTTTTCAAAGAGTAATTGTCGAAATAAAATGCATCTTGAATTGTTTTGCCTGCCTTGAAATATGCAAAAAAGGCAAAGAAAATTGCAAGACTGAAAAAGGTGATCGATTCTGAATCGAAAATTGGATTCTGATTCCATTGTAAGATAAAAAGACGTTTAATATATTGTATTGCATCGCTAAAGTGCTCGATTCTAAAGAAAATCCAGCCAATTACAACAAACAAAAATGTAAATAGTGTACTAAAGAATCGGCCAATTTTATCATATACTTTTTGCAAAAACAACCTTTCGGCAACAAGGAAAAAGCCATGATAAGCTCCCCAAATAATAAAATTCCAAGATGCTCCATGCCATAAGCCAGATGCTAAAAATACAAGCCAAAGATTAAAGTATAAACGAAGCTTTGACTTAACTCTATTTCCACCTAATGGAATATATAGGTAATTTCGCATCCAACTTCCTAATGAAATATGCCAACGTCGCCAGAATTCAGAAATACTAGATGAAATGTATGGATTATTGAAGTTTTCGGGAAAACGAAATCCTACCATTTTTGCCAATCCGATTGCCATATCCGAATAGCCCGAAAAATCAAAATAAATTTGAAACGTGTATGCCACAATTCCAATCCAAGCTGTTGGTGTATCGATTGACGATAACGGTAATGCAAAAATGGAATCAGCTTGCTGGCCTAAATGATTGGCGATAAGTACTTTTTTCGAAAGTCCAATTATAAATCGATAGAATCCGGTTAGTCTGTTATCGATAGTATCGTTTTGTGTTCGATCGTCAATTTGATCAGCTAAATCGTGATATCGAACAATTGGACCTGCAATTAATTTCGGGAATAAAATTATATACAATTGATAATCCCAAAATTTATCTAAAGGTTTATGAATTCGTCTGTAAACATCAACAACATAAGTAATTGTTTCAAAAGTATAAAACGATATACCAATTGGAAGGATTAATTTAGTCCATTGAATCGAGCTTAATCCAACAATTGATAAAGCAGAATTTACATTCTCGATAAAGAAATTAGAGTATTTAAAATAAACCAATAGACCTAAATTAATACTGACGGAAAGTGTCAATAACAATCTACGATGAATTCGCTTTTGTGCTCTATACATTAAAGAGACTAAATGGAAATCGAGAAAAGTAGTACAAAGTATAACAAAAATAAACTTTGGAGCCCCCCAACTATAAAAGAAAATGCTAAAAAAAAGTAATACAAAATTTTTATACTTTTTATCGGCGATATAGTAGGTAATTAAAAATGTAGGGAGAAAAAAGAGTAAAAAAACTATACTACTAAAAACCATGATTCTATATTGTGTTTACAGTGCGAAGATATAAAACATATGTTTAATAACAAGAAGAAGCATATTCTCAATTTATTAAGGTGTACTTCACTGTTCTATTTTACTTTAGAATTTGAATACGATTGTTGACTTAAATTAATAGTTTTGCATTAAAAATAAACTTTATGTTATGAAAACCAATATTTCCTTTTATATCGCATTATCTCTCGTTGTCCTTTCGGCACTTGTTCCGTATATATTTACTGGATTTGGATCGGCCGATGATATTGGATATTCAATAAATGAGCAACTCGGCGGTATCTGGACTTTAGCTGATATTTATGCAAAAGATCATGGCCGTTTTTATTTTTATATTACCATCCCTTACATTCATTTTGCCTATGTCTTTAATAATATTATAATATCAAAAGCTTTCAATACAATTTTACTGATAGCTGATATTATTATGGCAGGTCTTGTAATCAAAGATGCATTTAAGAATAAATGGATTGGGTTTTTACTTGTTCTGTTTATTTCAGTTTTTATGTCTGGTAAAGGATCATACAATCCATTAGCTTGTTATCCAATGAATTTCAGTTTCTCATTCTTTTTATTAACTTGTTCTATCTTTTTTTCTTTACAATATTATAATGGGGAGAGATTGTTATATGTTTGGTTGTCGGCAATTTTTTTATTTTTTTCCTCTCTTTTTTACGAAGCATATTTAATGTATGTGCCTTTGTTGCTTGTAATAGTCAATCTATCTATTGAAAAAGTAAAAACGGCTTCGTTTTTAAAACAATTAGAGAATCGAATTAAAGTAAGTTTACCAATTATTGTAGCATTATTACTTTATTTGACGCTTTATGTTTCTTTTCGACTAATACATCCTTCAAATTATCTTGGGGCAAAATTATCTTCAAAATTATCAATTATTTCTGTTCTTAATACAATGGAAAATTTTTCTTCTGGTGCCTATCCATTATCACTTACGTTTGGAAATCATGGTACAAATATAGGAGGTGGATCATTTTTTGCACATACCGCTTTTTCAACCATTCTATATTCAATTATTGCTGAACATTTCGATTGGATTTTGAAAACAGGTTTAATTGTTGGACTTTATATTTATATTGTATCAAATATTAAACAATTTGATAAAAAGATTTTTGTAGTTGTATTTAGCCTTTCCTTTTTATATATTTTCTTACCTCATTTCCCTTTAGCAATATCAGAACGATATTCTACTTCAAACGGATTACCATATTATGTTACAACATATTTTGCATTTTATGCTGTAATGATTTGTCTCGTTTCATTAGTTCTGCTCATATATTTTTCATGTAAAAATAAAATAGCTCAAAAAAGTATTCTTGTAATATCATCAATACTTCTTGGAATATCAAGCATCTGTAATGATTATTCAAATTTCAGAACAGTTCAATATTTAAGACAGCCTCTCGAAATGGTTTCATTTATGCAAAAAATAGCCAATACCGATGAATTATTATTAATACCTCAAAAATCTGTAATTTATGCTCCTCAAATGTATGACACTCCTGATGTAAATTTTCTATTTTCTCAGGGTTTTGATTGGTCGAATTATTTTTATACGGTAAATAATAGACGTTCACTCGCATTTACACAGTCAACGCTAATGTTAGATACAGCCCGGAATAAATATTATATGCATTATGGAAGGAATTCGAATACAAACGATCAGTATATTGCATTTACTTCAATTACAAAAAAGTCGCATATCGATAGTTTGAACGAGAGTATTATTGCCGATACAGCCACTGTTTACTATTATTCGCAAAACAAAGATTTTACTCTTCTGTTCAATAGACTTCAAAGTTCATTAGATAGTATTGTTGTAATAAATAGGGATACGTTCTATTTTAAACAAAAGAATGTTGTTATTTCATTTAAAAATAAAGATTTAAAAAATTCCTTTATGCACTTTGTAATTAGAACGAAAGATTTAGATATGAAAAGCGTGTATATTTCAGATGCGTATACTACAAGTAAACATATTGTTGAATTACAATAATTACTATATTTTAGAATTTCAGTAATAAATTTAATAAGAGTATTCTAACTCAATAATTATAAAGCAATTCGTAAAATTTGCAGATATAATATTTACTTATTCCCTTATTCTAAATATTTTAATATTCTGATATTCTCCAATTTTATTTTTCATATACTTAATCGCAAACGGAAAGTTTTTCGAAATATCATCATTAACTATTAGATATTTAGCACCATTTCTAATGTTTCGTTCAAATGAAATACTATCCCCTGAGATTCCACAACAATTTGTCCAACCTCTTAAATTCATGTTGTATAACGATGCGTGTGTGTAATCTGGCAAGCAAATAACGGTATCTAGATCATTAATTCCAATTGTATGTAAATATGGAGTTACTGAGTGAAATGAATATGACTCAGGATCCGATTGCCAACCATTATATCTAATCTTTAATACATTTGAGGTGTGGTAAATATTGAATAGCAAATATAATACAACAACAATTTTTAGAATTTTAGAAGTATAAATATTTGGGAATAATTGTTTTAAATTACTTAAAAACAAAAGGAAAGATATTGCAGGTAATATATATAAGTTTAACAAGTAATAATCATGGTTTTTATATGTAATAAACCATAGAATTGAATAAATAATTACTCCTATAAACAAGAATAAATGTAATAGGTACAAAACCTTTTCTTCCGTTTTGTAAAAAAATAAATTAAAGAATAAAATAATTCCAAATATGAGTAAAAAAGATGGATGATAGTATTGACTAAGCCATCCATTCCACATTGCGTCAAAAACCGCGTGAATTTCAAGTTTGTTGAGATCCCATATAGGGAAAATTGTAGTGGAAAAATAACCAGAATTATGAATAGAATTATACTGTTTTGCAAATAGTACCCATGATCCAATAACTAAACCTAAAAGAAATATTGAAATGCAAAATCCTACTTTGTGTTCAATAAATAATTCCTTTATCTTATTCTTTGTAATACCAATTAGATCTATAAATATAATAGAAAGTATTGCAACAAAGCTAAGTAATGAGGTAATTTTACATGATCCGGCTAAGAAAAAGAATAGTACCGAAAAATAAAAATGTTTACTCCCTTTCATTTTATAAAAAGCTATAAAATGATATAATGCAATAAATGCTAAAGAAAAAGCAGTTGAATCAGTTAGATAATTATTCCCATAATAGACTAACACAGGTGACGCAAAGAAATATAATGTCGCAGTTATCGCTATAAACGAATTTTTTAGTATAATAGAATACGATTTGAAAAGGTATGTTAGTCCAATGAAAAATAAAAGAGTGTTTACAAAACGGTATATAAATTCGTGAGGTCCAAATATTTTATACAAAATGGCAATGAAATAATAAAAAAAAGGAATTTCACTTGTTGCATTATAACCACTAGTACAATTATCTGATGTTAAATTGTGCGTTTGTGGTTTAAAAAAATGCATTCCTGTTTGATAATAATTCAGTGTAACAGATGCACAATCTGATTGTCTCCATTTATGAACAGACTGAGGTCTTTTGAATAATATATCAGGATAAGAATAGTATAACGAAATTAATCCTAATATAAATGGAAAAATGATTATGGGTTTCTTAAGAAATTTTAGAAATGATGTCATTATTCGTGTTTAATCATATAAAAGTTGAAAATCACTAAAACGGAGCAAATGTAATGAAATAAACTATCAGCGAATATTTTTCTTTGTTAAAAACGTTAATAACTATAAATTTAAAGCATTATAGTTATTAACGTTTTTAAAATTTACTTTATCCTTTTTAAAATAATCAATGTTGAATTATTTACGATAGGCAACCAATTCTTATCAACTAAATAATGAGAAACTTCAGAATTATATTGTTGATTTGTTAATGGATATGTATCTCTATTTTTAAATAATGCAAGATATTCAGCATCGTCAACTCTTGGGAAAAAATAAATTTTTTCTCGAAATGCAAGGTGAGCAACGATAGAACCAGAACATGAAACTTTTGCATTGTAAGGAATTATCGATAATTGTTTATTGACTTGATTAACATCAAAGTCAGAAGTATACATTTTTTTACTATAAAATGCATATTTTGAATCTCCTATCCAATCAATTCGTCTGGTTTGTACATTTAGTTTTACAACATCAATAAGAATTGTACCCAAACAAATAATTGTTAATAAAAAAATACGAAAATTTACTGTTTTAAGGTCTAACAATATTAAGAAAATAGCCAGAGGTAAGATCGACACAAACTCTATTGAATAATATGTTTCAATACTCCAACGAATTTCTCCGTCGTTCAACATTTTTTTTGCTAAAATAGGTATAAATAAAAGAAGATATTTCGGTCTAAAAAACAGTAAAAAGCCACCACTTAATATATATACATAATAAAATTCAAATTTAACATAATCAAATACTTTGTCATTACTTGTATTTATAAAAAACAGTTTAAATGTATCGATGGGGTGTTTAATTATAAATGATAAAGCTTCTGTTGGATTTGGGCCTAATGCAGTATAGTTAAATAATGTGAATTTTTTAAAAGGAGTTTCAAGTAATGGAATTATATAATGAAAAGTTACAAAAAAATACAAAATTGACGCTCCTATTATTATTAAAGAGATACCTCTCATTTTTAAATCTCTATAATGTGAAGTCAGAAAGAATAAACCAATAAAAAACGTCCATAATGCCATATCTTCACGAGTAATTAAAATGAATATAAAGCTTAAAAAGAATGGAAAAAATAACTTCTTTTCAAAATAATAAATAAATACTGGAACCATTGAACTTGCAATAATTGCTAAATTACAATCAGTGACAAAAGATGTCCACCGACCAAAAAGTATAAAATATTGCAATATTGCTAATAGCGGATAAATTTTATTAGTTGTTTTTAATTCTATTAATTTATATGTGGCCCAACCACCATATAATATAATTATAGTTTGTATTATTAATAGAGTATATGTTTGTGTTAACCATCCAATTATCCAATAAATTGGGATAAAAACAAACATTGTAAATGAAACATGATCTTGAAGGAAATTTACGTGATTAGTCAGATAAACAGGACAATCTGAAATTCTGAAGTGAGAAAAATCGTAAAAAGCAAAATTATATGCTGCATAATCAAATGCAAAAGTTCGGTAAAAATAGTGATTACAAAAATAAATAGTCAGATAAAGTATGCCAAAGAATAATATAGTATTCCGTAGAATATGAGTATTATTAGTAATCAATTTGTTAATAATGTTTTTCAACAATTCCACTTTCATATAGTAAAATAAAAAGCCACACTAATAAAGTGTGGCTTTTACTCTCTTTGTTTATTATTATTTCAAGAAGGATGCCTTATAAATCCCTGATTTTGCTAAGAAATATTGAAATGACGTTCCCAAAACTCCAAAACCATATTTTGTACTTCGTCTGAAATTAATTGACGATGCTCCATCAAAATATTTGGTTGGACAGGTAATTTCAGCAATTTCAAATCCGGCATAAAATATTTGAGCTAACATTTGATTGTCGAAAACAAAATCATCACTGTTTTTTTCAATATCAATTTTATCGAATATTTGACGTGTAAAACCTCGGTAACCAGTATGATATTCCGATAGTTTTTGTCCCATTAAGATATTTTGTGAAAGAGTCAAGCAACGATTAAAGATGTATTTATATAATGGCATTCCACCTTTACGAGCTCCACGACCTAAAATTCGTGAACCTAATACAGCAGGATAAACATCATTAGCCATTAAGTAAGCCATTGAATGGATTAACTTTGGAGTGTATTGATAATCTGGATGTAACATGATTATGATATCGCTACCAATTTCTAATGCTTTGGTATAACACGACTTTTGGTTGCCTCCATAACCACGATTTTTTTGATGCGAAATAACGTATTTAATTCCTAAACGTTTTGCAACTTCAACGGTATCATCTTTACTACAATCATCTACAAGTATAACATTATCGACTATTTCAAAAGGTATTTCGTTATACGTTTGTTCAAGAGTTTTTGCAGCATTATACGCTGGTAGTACGATGGTTACAACACGATTTTTAATCATAAAAAGTATAGTTTGTTTTTAAAACTGAGCAAATGTAATAAAAATGACAACTCAATTATGTATTTCTACAGACAAAAAAAATTGATAATTGTTTTAAAAATGTGATACCTTTTTAATGAAACAATTACATTTGCCAATATGTATTTAATGAGTAATACTATGAATTTGTTCAAGTCGAAATGGATTAAAGTACTCCTGAGTACCATTTGTGTTTTAAGTTTTTCGTGCAATACAACATCATCAAACGATGATGAAAATGAATCAAAAACGTTTAAAATCGTTATTTATGGCGATTCGCAATCGAATCATAAAATACATCACGATGTTTGTACATTGATTGATGACTTAAATCCCGATGCTGTATTTCATGCTGGTGATATTGTTGAAAATAGTCAAGACTCGAACGAATGGATTGCGTTCAATCAAGAAACGGCAAAGTATCGAAGGAAAATTCCTTTTTATCCAACAAAAGGAAATCATGATGTTGGAACTACTAACTTCCTAAAATATGAACCTACTCCAAGTGGTAAGACTTATTATTCGGTAAATGTTTCGAAGCTCCATTTTATTGTTCTCGATAGTAACGATAGTTTAAACGAGGGTTCGACACAATATAAATGGATGATTGATGATTTAATTAACTCTTCTTCGAAATCAGCTGCGATAATTGCAATATTCCATCATCCTCCGTTTGGTTGTGCAAATGATGAGCATAGTGGTGACGAAAAAAATCTGAAAGAAAGCCTTGTTCCTATTTTCGATTTATATGGAGTGAAAATGGTTTTCTCGGGCCATAACCATCTTTACGAACGCATTAAACACAAAAAGTCTTGGTATATAATTACAGGAGGTGCAGGTGGAAGTCTTCACAAAAATCTAAAATCGTGTCACAAATCGGAAATTCAAGATGCAGAACATCACCTATGTGAATTGGTTTATCGCAATGGACAACTTCGATTAAAAGTATATTTACTCAACAAACAAAAAATTGATGACCTTATTATAGATTTATAACATTTATGAGTATGATAAAACAATATGTAAAACTTAGTATTGCATGTGCAATAGCTATTTTGATGTTAACTTCTAGTTCGGGAAATTATTTACCCGAAACACCAAATCCAAATATCTTTGGTCAAAAATTTTGTGATGTATTAAAAAAAACAGATTCAGCTACATTTGTATCTACCTTTAAAGTAGATACTAGTTTCGTAAGCTTCCTTACTAAGGTTATTAATAATGATGTGCTTATAAAAGCTGAGAAGAAAGAACAACTCTTAGCTTACTTCAAAAGCGATGAAATGACGAGTACTTTCGAAAGTCTTAAAATAAGTTTAGGGAAAGCATACAAAAAGTCCTATGCATTTCTTAGAAATAATAATATAGATATTTCAAAAATTGAATATGTGCGATCTTTTTATAGTGTTGATTATGAATCATCGGATGGGCTTGTTCCATTTATTCATAGAGACAAATTATGCTTTAAAAGTGACACCAATTATTTTGTTTTCGAAATTAGAAACATAATGCCAATTGGTAATAAATGGATTTTTGATGATATCAATGAAATGCGTCTAACAAATGCTTTTTTTGAAGAATTACCTCAAGCATATACCTATGAACAAGAAGCTGTTGCTGATACTGCAGCCGTAGCTCCAGATTATCAATCGGTAGATTCAACTACATACATAACGGAACAACCTCAACTCACCAAAGAACAAATCAAAATTCAAAAGAAAATTGATAAGCTGAAAGAGGAGTTTGATTCTTATAGTAAATAGGGACGGATCGTTTTCTCAAATCATACAAACATTTTGAAATTATTTCATCTCCCCGTTTGGAGGAAGGTAGAAATGCCGAATTATTTCGTCCCCCAACTTGGGGCACGAAATAATTTCAAAATGTTTATGTGCTCACGTTCGTGGCAAGGAAGAAACATCGAATTATTTGTTGCCTCAGTTTGTGGGAAGGAATAATTCGCAAATTATTGTGTCCTCACAATTGGGGGACGAAATAATTTCCGATTTCTTCCATCAAAATCAACAATTGATATAGTATAAGTAAAATAAGCTTTACAATTGAAACTGATTTGCTATAAGCTGAGCTTTCACATATTTTTTTCTGATTACAAAATCACCAAATCGTTCGTTTTCGGTTCTATACTTTGCGTAATCGGTTAATATTGGATTTAAGGTATCAAGAATTTCGGCTTCATCTATATTTTCTTTGTACAGTTTATTGAGCCTATCGCCAACAAAGCCTGCACCTAAATACAAATTATATCGCCCAGGAGCTTTTCCCACAAAACCAATTTCGCCAAGATAAGGACGTCCACATCCATTAGGGCAACCCGTCATACGAATAACAATTGCATCTTTTTCGAGACCCAATTGCTTGATTGTTTCATCGAGTTTTGTGATAAGACTTGGCAAATATCTTTCGGCTTCGGCAAAGGCAAGGCTACAAGTATTAAGTGCTACACAGGCTATTGAATTGAGTCGCAATGCCGTTAATTTTCCCAAAGGATCAACACCATATTGCTTCAATGTTGCTTCTATCTTCTTTTTATCGGCAGTGTTTACCGACGAGATTATAAGGTTTTGATTTCCCGTTAATCGGAATTCGCCCTTATGAAACTTTGCCACTTCACGTAATGCTGTACGAAGTTTATAATCGTCAACATCTTTTACTCGACCTCCTTCAATAAAAAGTGTTAAATGCCATTTACCATCCGTACCATTTTGCCAACCAAAGGAATCGCCATTTTGAATAAACGTAAATCCACGTGCTGGATCAATTGTATAACCAAGATATTGCTCTAATAAGGTTTTGAATTTCTCTAATCCAAGAGTCTCGATTGTATATTTGAATCTCGATTGTTTACGATCGCCACGGTTTCCATAGTCACGTTGAATCATCACTATTTTTTCGGCAACATCAACTACATTTTCTGCCTTGCAAAATCCTACTACGTTCCCTAGTCTTGGAAAAGTATCTGTTTTTCCAAAAGTCATCCCCATTCCACCACCTACGGTTATATTATAACCAAGCAGTTTTCCTTTTTCTTCAATTGCAATAAATCCCAAACAGTTTGCATATACATCAACATCGTTATAGGGTGGAATAGCAAATGCAATTTTAAATTTTCGGGGTAAATACAGTTTTCCGTAAATTGGTTCTTCTTCGTTTTCTCCACCAGCAACTAATTTTTTATCAAGCCATATTTCGTGATATGCTCCCGTTTGTGGAGTTAAATGATCGCTAACCTTTCGAGCATCGTCTAAAACTGCTTCGTGAATTTTCGACAAATACGGATTTGGATTACACATCACATTTCTGTTCACATCGCCACAAGCAGCTATTGTATCCATCAATGCCTGATTTATTTCCTGCATTGTTGGTTTCAAATTTCGCTTAATGATTCCATGAAGTTGAAAAGCTTGACGTGTGGTTAGTTTAATATTTCCAACACCATATTTATCGGCCATATCATCAATTGCAAGCCATTGTTGTGCATTTGCAACTCCACCAACCAACCGAACACGAATCATAAACGAATACGATGGCTCTAGCTTTTGTCGTTTGCGTTCACTTTCAGTCTCCCTATCGTATTGTTGATAGAATCCATGAAACTTTATCAAGTTAGTATCATCGGCACTAAATGCACCTGTTGTTTCATCGTTCAATCCTTCTTGAATTGTTCCTCGGAGATAATTACTCTTTTCTTTTATTATCTCAACTTCCGATCTATTTTGATTTTCTGACATTTTGATTTCGTTTTAATTGGTTATTGTGTGGACAACGATTAGGGTTGGTTCAACTGATTGGGGAATGAGGGGCAACCACGAGGGTTGCCCCTACGTTAATAAACATCAACTTGATACCTTTTTTGTTTTTTCATATCTCGAAGATATTCTTCTGCTTCTTCTTCATTGAACTTTCCTTCTTGTTGTAATACTTGTAGTAATGTTCTATTTACATCGTTCCACATGTGTTTCATATCGCCACACACATAAAAATGTGCTCCATCTTTAATCCATGCATATAGCTCTTTTGAATGTTCTAACATTTTATGTTGCACATATACTTTTTGAATGCTGTCGCGACTAAATGCCACACTCAGTTTCGATAGCTTTCCTTTTTTAACAAAATCTTGCCATTCGGTTTGATACAAAAAGTCGGTAGCAAAATGTCTATCACCAAATATCAACCAGTTTTTACCTGATGCACCAGTTTCTACTCTTTCCTCTACAAACGAACGGAAAGGAGCAACACCTGTTCCTGGTCCAATCATTATAACAGCTTTATCTTTGTTTACTGGTAAACGGAATTCTGGATTTTTTTCGATGAAGATTTTAATCGTTGAATCGTCAGTAATTCTATCGGCAAGAAACGTTGAACATGCACCTTCTTTATAGCGACTATTGGTATATCTAACAGCACTAACGGTTATATGAACTTCGTCGGGATGTGCCTTTTGACTCGACGAAATACTATATAATCTTGGTTGAAGTCTTCGTAATATTTCAACAACTTGTTGCGACGAAATATCAATAGGGAATTCAGCAAGCAAGTCTACAATATCGTGACCATACGATATTTCCTTAAAATAATCAGGATTGTCTATTGCCTTTTGAAGTTTATCGCTTTGAGCTAAAACATTGAATCGTTTAAGGGTATCGATAGAAATTGTTGAAAGTTCAAATGAATGCAATAAGGCATCGCCAAGAGTTGTTTTTTGTGAATCAAATGCAACGATATCTTTTGAAAACAATCCACTAATTGATAAGAATTCATCGACCAATCGCTGACTATTTGCAAGAAATATTCCAACCGAATCGCCCGGTTCATAAACCAATCCCGATCCTTCGAGCGACAATTCTAAATGATAGGTTTCCTTTTCCGAACCACGTCCATTGAGTTGAATCTTTTCTAAAATCTGAGCATCCCATGGATTCTTTTTATTATAAACAATTGCAGTGTTAGTGCTTGTTTTTTCTTTTTTAGCAGTAGATGGTTTTGCGTCAGTATGCTTTGCAAATGCAGCTATCGAAGCTTCAATCCATGCATCGGCATCATCTTCAAAATCTACATCACAATCGGTTCGCTCATATACTCGTTTAGCTCCAAGTTCTTCAAGCTTTAGATCGAAGTCTTTTCCAACTTTACAGAAATACACATAGCTACTATCGCCCAATGCAAGTACAGAATACTGTAATTGAGCAAGATTAGATGCCTTTTTACTATGAAGATAATTGTATAAATCTTCGGCTGCAGTAGGAGGTACACCTTCGCCGTGAGTACTTACAATTAACAGAATATTTGTTTCCTGTTTAATCGAACTCGCTTTATAGTCATTCAAATCGATTAATGTAACTGCAAAGCCATTATCTTCTGCACGTTTTTGTGCTTTTTTAGCTAGTTGAGCACCATTGCCTGTTCTACTTCCAAACAGTATCGATAGCTTGGGTTTCGATGCTGTTTCTGCATCAAATTGAATATTTGAAAAAGGATTTGAAGCCAATGGCTCTTTCTTCAATTGAACTGTTCCAGCTGCTTTACCAGCAAAGTAACCCGACAACCAATCTATTTGTCTCGAATTAAGAGATTGCGTAAGTTGTTCAAGCAAATTTTGTTGATGGCTATTGAGATAGAATGATTCTCCTTGAGTTTCATTCTGTTTGAGACTTTTATCTTTGTTTACTATTACAATACTATTCATTTCACTACATTTTAGTGCTTATTCCTTTCTAACAAAGGTAACATGCACAATAATGGTAGAACATAGCTTGATGTGAGTAAACCTATATACCTAGAAATAGGTAGTAAGGATCGAGTAATTGCTCCGTCACAAAACTACCTTTTAAAAATGAATTTTATTGTTCTTATTTATTTCTGCAACATTAGGAAACATTGTCGTAAATCATTAGGTATACATATAAAAATCAGTTTCATGCGAAAGGTTTTTGCATATCAAATTGCCGAAAGTATCGATTTACGTTTATTTC
>Ga0302296_1000365_pt1 | contig 38477 bp, 29 predicted proteins | sample III_Fen_N3_1_FD_194546 | JGI IMG/M metagenome (GOLD analysis project Ga0302296, IMG submission 194546) | Peat permafrost microbial communities from Stordalen Mire near Abisko, Sweden - III_Fen_N3_1 | ecosystem: Environmental > Terrestrial > Soil > Wetlands > Permafrost | place: Sweden: Abisko... | reverse complement strand
TAAGATGGCTTAGATGCAAGCCTTTTTGATTCTTTTACCATAAATATATGCACTTACTAATGCAAATATTATGATTATTCCCTTATATAGCAAGGGATAGAAAGTTTTTCAGTAGACCCTAAGTAGACTTTACTGAAAAGCTAAAGCTCATATATTGAATTACTGAAAATAGTAACAACTCCAATTGTTACTATGAATGAAACACCTTATACCTAACACCTAATATCTTATATCTAACACCTAATATCTAACACCTATTAAACATACATCTTAGCCTTCAAAGCCTTAATTCCCTCATCAGAGATATAGTCGTCATAATCCATTTGTTTATCGATAATACCTTTGGGAGTTAATTCAATAATACGGGTACAAACCGTTTCAATAAATTCATGATCATGCGATGACATAAGTACAATTCCTTTAAATCCAGTTAAGGTATTATTGAATGCTTGAATCGATTCCAAATCAAGATGATTTGTTGGTGAATCGAGTACCATTGTATTTGCATTACGAAGCATCATGCGCGCAATCATACAACGCATTTTCTCTCCTCCCGAAATGACATTTGCTTTCTTGAAAATCTCTTCGCCAGCAAAAAGCATTTTTCCTAAGAAACCACGAAGGAATATTTCACTCGAATCGTCAGAGAATTGCGCCAACCAATCGATAAGGTTTTTATCGGTTTGGAAAAACTCGCTATTGTCCATTGGCAAATAAGCTGTGGTGATTGTTTGTCCCCACGAGTAGCTTCCTTTATCTGGTTTTTGAATATCATTAATAATATCGAACAAAGCTGTCATAGCTCTTGGATCGTGTGATAAGAATACAATTTTATCGCCCTTTTCAACATTGAAACTAACGTCTTTAAAAAGAACCGTTCCATCAACCGATTTGCTTAAATCGTGAACTTCGAGAATGGTATTTCCAACTTCGCGACTTGGAGTAAAGATAATACCGGGATATTTGCGTGTTGATGGTTGAATTTCTTCAAAATTAAGTTTTTCAATCATCTTTTTGCGGCTGGTGGTTTGTTTCGATTTCGAAACGTTTGCACTAAATCGAGCAATAAATTCCAACAGTTCCTTTTTCTTTTCTTCAGCCTTTTTATTTTGTGTTTGTTGTTGACGTAACGCTAACTGGCTCGATTGATACCAGAAGCTGTAGTTACCAGCAAATTGTTGCACTTTATTAAAGTCAATATCAACAGTATGAGTACACACCGAATCGAGGAAATGTCGGTCATGCGATACAATAAGAATGGTATTTTCGAAATTCGAAATATAGTTTTCTAACCACGATACAGTATCTAAGTCAAGGTCGTTGGTTGGCTCATCGAGTAAAAGATTATCTGGTTTGCCAAACAGTGCTTGCGCTAAAAGGACACGCACCTTTTCCTTACCACTCATATCTTTCATCAATGTTTGATGTTTATCTTCGGTAATGCCAAGTCCGCTCAGCAAACTTGCGGCACCACTTTCAGCATCCCATCCGTCCATTGAAGCAAATTTCTCTTCAAGTTCCGAAGCCAAAATTCCATCAGCATCAGTAAAATCGGTTTTTGAATACAGTACTTCTTTCTGAAGGGTTACTTTCCATAGTTCCGTATGTCCCATCAAAACGGTATTCAATACCGTACATTCATCGAACTCAAAGTGATCTTGTTTCAAAACAGACAAACGTTCGCCTGCGCCAAAAGAAACATTACCTTTTGTTGCATCAAGGTCACCACTAATGATTTTCAAAAGAGTAGATTTCCCTGCACCATTAGCACCAATAACGCCATAGCAATTGCCGGGATTAAACTTTAAATTAACTTCTTGGAATAATGTTCTTTTACCAAATTGAATGGCAAGATCAGAAACTATAATCATTTTTTGTATTTTATATAAAACTTCGGCAAAGGTAGCTTTTTTAAAAATATGGTGGATAAAAATAAATACCGAGTTTATATAATGTGATTTACGAAATTTGAAAGTCGAAAGTCGAAAAGATTCGTTTTATTTCATGTGTTTATAATTATGTACATTAATGTTATACAATACGTTTCGACTCCGCTCAACGTCCGAAAAGTGGTCACTGAGCGGAGCCGAAGTGACTATCGTTGCCTTATTTATTAATCCTCGCGTAGTATGCTACTTGTTGCTCATTGCTATTTCATCTGAATATAATTTTATTTTTAATGGAACACACAAATATTCATTATCTGTTTGTGCAAAATATTTACATGGGTGTTTCAATGCAATGAATTTTTGGCAAAGCAATATTTTCATAGTACTTTTGCATAACAAATTGTAAAATAGACTAAAAATGACAAAAGCAGAAATTCATACCGTAAAAGGCTTAATGAAAGTTGAGTTTTTTGATCAAGATGCTCCAGCAACTGTAGCAAATTTCGTAAAACTTTCGAAAGAAGGTTTCTATAATGGTTTAACCTTTCACCGTGTAATACCCGATTTCGTAATTCAAGGTGGTTGCCCACAAGGAACCGGCGTTGGTGGACCAGGGTATAAAATTAAATGTGAATTAACTGGTGGTAATCAATTTCACGATCGTGGCGTATTGTCGATGGCACATGCTGGTCGTGATACCGGAGGTTCTCAGTTTTTTGTTTGCCACAGCCGCAAAAACACTTCACATCTTGATCGCGTTCATACTTGCTTTGGAAAAGTTGTAGAAGGTTTAGACGTTATTGATGCAATCCGTCAAGGCGACAAAATCGAAAAGATTGTAATTATCGAGGAATAGTCGAACATTATTATATAAAGTTAAAGGCTACCTCTTTGGTGGCCTTTTCTATGGAGAGACGTTGCCTGCAACGTCTCTTTTTATTCATTTTCAATTCTTAACCAAAGTCATTAAAACAAAAAAGCCACTTTCAAAAATTGAAAGTGGCTTTTTATATTTTTTTACCTGATTAATTAAATCCTTGAATTTTACCTTCTTTCGGATTAACACACATAACAGAAATTCCTTCTTTGTTAGCAATGACATTTTGTTCAGTTGCACCAAACATATAATCTTTCAACTCGATATTTTTCGTTGTTGTGATTAGAATTGTAACTGCATTTATTTTAACCGAAAAATCAATAATTTCTTCATCAAAATCTTTCAAACCTTCAGCTTCGGTTACTTCATATTCAATATTAGCACTTTCGAGCATTTGTTTTGTAAATTTAACATTGCTTTGAATCTGTTTTTTCAAGGTTGCATCGTTCGATTTTTGAGTAAACAAATAGATCTTCGATTTAAAATATTTGTTTAAATAGACAGCCCAAATTGATTTTTGCTTGTCTTCTTTTTTATAATCTACAGGATAAGCAATAACAGGTAATTGATCATCGAGAGGTGGTTTTTGAACGATGATAAAAGGAACTTTACAACTTGCAACTACTTTTAGCGCCCAGCTTCCGGTGATTTTTTGCATTCCTTTAATTCCATGGGTACCCATGATAACAAATACAGCATCAACTTCTTCAGCTATTTCCGATATAGAAGTAAAAATACTTCCTTCTTTAACAATGTACTGAGGTTCAATAGAAAACTTATGTTTCGTATCGGCTACAACAGTTTTCATTTTTTCAATAGCCTCGTCATTCTCCTTTTCTTTTTTTGTTATATGACACAAAGTCACACCACAATTAATAACTTTTGCAGCACTAATAGCATGTTGTAATGCATATTCGGCAACATTAGAAAAATCCCAAGGAACTAAAATTGATTTGTTGATAGCTTCCATAAAAATATATTAATAACTTAAAATTAAACAAAATATCTTACCTTTGACTGTGGTATAGTAATTTTTACTAATTCGATTTCCAAAGATATAAAATGATTTTTAAATCTAAAAATATTTTCCTCGCAATATTTCTTTACCTCTTTTTTTTAGCTTCTTCACAAGCGCAAGTTGCAGATCTTGGTTTGCCTTTTATTCAAAACATTACTCCTACCGAAAGTGGTTTTAAAGGCGAAAATTACTCTATAACCCAAGATGGACGTCAGATTATGTATTTTGGAAATTTCAATGGCTTACTTGAATATGATGGTTCATCATGGCAATTAATTCCTGTTAATGGGAACCCTATTCTTGCCAAAGATTCGCACGATAATATATATGTTGGAGCATTTAACCAGATTTATTCTCTTTCTCACGATAGCCGAGGTAAAATAAAACTTGTTGCATTGCTCGACAGCGCCAATTTTGGGCAAATAAAATCGATGTACATCGAAGGAAATAAAATCATTTTTAACACCAGAACCAATCTCTTTGTTTTCGACCAAAGCATACAACGTTTATTTAATGATCCAGCGTACGTGCATGTCTATAAAGTTGGTAGTAAATTACTAATAAATGCTCCTGATTTAGGTATTGTTGATTTCAACTTTAAAAAAGTTAACGCTTTACCTGAATCAAACTTTTTTCTACAAAAGGAAATTACAGGAATTATTCCTTTTGAGAATGGCTATTGGGCAGTGACTCCTAAAGCTGTGTATAAAATAGAAAACGGAATTACAACCCAATTAAAAACAACAATAGCAAGCATTTTATGCAATGGAAATTACCTCTGTAATATCAAATTATCAAACAATACTATCGCAATAGGAACAAAGAACAAAGGAATCATTACAATAGACCAAAGCGGAAATATTCTTTCAATAATAAACAAGAAATGTGGATTGCACGATAATCGGGTAAATGCCCTTTTTGTCGATGAATCGAATTCGCTTTGGGCTGCTTTTGGAAATGGAATTGCTCGAATAGAGACTCCTTCGGCATATTCTTATTTCGACTATAATAATGGTATTCAAGGAAATGTCAATTGTATCATTCGATATAAAAGCTCACTTTATATAGGAACGTCTGAAGGAGTTTATGTCCAAAAGAAGAGAGATCAAAACGATTCATTTACGACTGATCTTAACAAGCAATTCGAAAAATATAATAGCATTTCAAGTGACTGTAAAAATTTACTAATTGTCAATAATCAATTATTGGCGAGCACAGCATCAGGACTTTATGCAATTGAAAAAAAACCGGTACAGATTATCCCAGAACAAACCTCTGAAATTCAAAAATCGATTTTCCGGAACAACATACTGTATGTTGCAACAGGAAATGCTATTTTTAGCCTTCAAAACGAAAATGGAAAATGGAATACTGTTGGTGGATTAAAAGGATTTAAATCGCAAGTAACATCAATAGCCGAATCGAATGAAGGTTTACTTTGGGTTGGAACGCTCAATGAAGGAGTATTCATGATTCAATATACTGACATTTCGTTTACCGATGCTACGGTTACACAATTCAAAAAGGGGAATGGATTACCTCTTGGATCTTTTTGGATAGATGCCTATAACTCATCGAAAGGAGTTGTTTTTTCAACGGTTTCGGGTTTGTATCGATTCGATTTTGTTAAAACTATCTTTAGTAAAGATAGTTTAATCGCATTCCCCGAAGAAAGCAAATCGATGCGCATAAATCCCTTTGTTGAGGATTACGATAATAATATTTGGATGGGTTTTGAGAAAGGAAATACAAGTCAAAAACCAGTATTAGTAGCCTGGAACTTACCAAATGTAAAACGGTATACCTGTATATCGCAACCGTTTAATAGAATTCGTGATTTTATTTGTGAAGCAATTTTCCCTGATACAAATCTAGCTGTCTGGTTTGGTGGATTTAACGGGTTAGTGCGTTTGGATTTTAAAACCTTGAAAGAAAATAAATCGATTATAAACAGCTTAATTCGTCGTGTTAGAATCAACTCGGACTCTATTTTATGTGAGAATACAGAATTTAATTCTTTCTACACAAAATCATTTACTAGACTTTCGTATGAAAATCGAAACATCACCTTTGAATATACCACTCCACTCTACCAAAAAAACAATGAGACCCTGTATCAAACAAAACTTGAGGGTTTCGATAAGGATTGGTCAGATTTCACTACAGCATCATCAAAAGACTATACAAATCTCAATCCTGGAGATTATATCTTTACAGTTCGATCAAAAGATTTATTCGAAAACATATCGCATGAAGCAACGTTCAAATTCACTATAAAAAAACCATTTTTCAAAACATATTATGCAATATGTCTGTATATTTTATTCCTTTCCGCCTTTATTAGCCTATTATTAAATTGGCGTTCATATCAATTTTCAAAGAAGGAAATACATCTCAATCAATTGATTGACGAAAAGACTGAAGAATATTTAAATGAAAAAGAAAAAACAGAGAGCATTTTAGCAAACATTCTTCCCGAAAAAACAGTAAGAGAGTTAAAAGATAAAGATAAAGCTTCGAGCGTTCGCTTTAAAATGGCTACAGTATTATTTTCGGATATTCAAGGTTTTACAAAGATTGCAGAGGTGATGAGTCCAGATGTACTTGTTGATGAGCTTGATAAATTATTTATAAAGTTCGATCAAATCATTGAAAAATATAACATTGAAAAAATCAAAACGATTGGTGATGCATATATGTGTGCAGGAGGAATCCCACAAAAAAACAAAACAAATCCTATTGATGTTGTGTTAGCTGCATTAGAAATGCAACATTTTATAAAGCAACAACAAATAAAAGCCGAAAGTGAAGGAAGTACCTATTGGGGATTACGCATTGGCGTGCACACCGGACCGGTAGTTGCGGGAGTCATAGGAAAGAAAAAATTCACATACGATATTTGGGGTGATACCGTAAATATTGCAAACCGCATGGAAACTGCGGGCGAAGGCAATATGGTAAATATCTCTGAAGATACATTTTTACTAATAAATGAATTTTTCGACTGCGAGCACCGTGGTAAAATGCCAATTAAATATAAAGGAGAAGTTGATATGTATTTTGTGAAGGGATTGAAGAAAGAATTTAGTTCGGATGAGTACGGCATGACACCGAATAAAGAAATGAGAAATAAATTAAACTTATTGCAATTCGAAGATTTAGAGGAATTTATGTTCGACAAATTACAGGAGGAATTACCAAAGAATTTATATTATCACAATGTTAAACACACGATTGATGTTGTTGTTCATACCGAAATATTGGCAATGGAAGAAAACGTTTCGAGTGAAAACCTTTTATTATTAAAAACGGCATCATTATTCCACGATAGTGGATTTTTACTAGACCTAAAAAATCACGAAGAAAATAGCGTTAAAGTAGCCGAAGAAATTTTACCACAGTTTGGGTATACGAAAGAACAAAGAACAATCATTGCAGAATTGATAATGGCAACAAAAATGCCTCAAAAGCCTAAAAATCATTTAGAAGAAATCATGTGTGATGCCGATCTTGATTATTTAGGTAGACCAGATTATTTGAATGTTTCTCGTAATTTATACCATGAATTACTCGAACAAAAAGTTATTTCTAATAGCGAATATGATTGGAATAAATTACAATTAAAATTTTTACAAGAACATAGATTCTTTACCGAATCGGCAAAGGAACGTCGTAACCAAAATAAAAATAAACAATTGATGAAAATCATTGAGCAGGACTATAAATTTGAAGCAGAGATTCAAAAATATGAATCTTCAAAATAACAGATTGAAATTCAAAATAAGTACCACAGATAATGTTTCATTTTCCTCTTAAAACAAATACTGTGTATTTTGATGAAAAGTTGTAAATTAGCAACGTGCAACAAAAGTGAAGTTGACACGATTAAAATAAGTTTAAATTATTAATAATAAACAACATGAGTACTGAGCTTAATTGGCACAATCTACCATTTGCTTATCAAAAAACAAATGGAAATGTGCGCTGTACATACAAAGATGGCAAGTGGGGAAGCATAGAATATCACGAAAGTGAATTTATTACTATGCATATGGCTGCCACTTGTTTGCATTATGGACAAGAATGTTTTGAAGGATTAAAAGCATATAAAGGTCACGATGGAAAAGTAAGAATCTTCAGATGGGAAGAAAATGTAAAAAGACTTGCCGCATCTGCCGAATATATATTAATGCCTGCCGTTCCGAAAGAAATTTTTGAAGAAGCCCTTTTTACGGTAATTAAGAAAAATCTTGATTATATACCTCCTTACGGCACTGGTGCTAGTTTATATATCCGACCTTTAATTATTGGTACAGAAGCAAAAGTTGGATTAAATCCAGCAAACGAATATTTGTTCTTAATATTTGTTACTCCTGTTGGACCCTATTTTAAAACGGGTTTCAATCCAAGTAATGTTATCGTGGAACGTGGTAGCGATCGTGCTGCACCACTTGGAACTGGTCACATAAAAGTTGGTGGAAATTATGCTGCAAGCGTTCGTGTTACCGTGGGTGCTCATGAAAAAGGCTATAGTTCGGCTTTATATTTAGATCCGAAAGAGAAAAAATACATTGATGAATGTGGTCCAGCAAACTTTTTTGCAATAAAAGGGAATTCGTATATCACACCATCGTCGCACTCAATATTACCATCAATTACGAATATGAGTCTCCAAACATTAGCGCTAGATTTTGGAATGTCCATTGAAAAAAGACAAGTTGCTTTTGATGAATTAGAATCGTTTGACGAAGTTGGACAATGCGGAACAGCTGCAGTTATTAGTCCGATTGCTAAAATTATTGATGCCGATAACGATAAAATTTACTCATTTAGCAAAGATGGTAAGCCAGGTCCAATTAGCCAAAAACTATATGACACCATTGTTGGAATACAATATGGACTTCTTCCTGATAAATATAATTGGATAACAATTATCGAATAATAGTATTATTTTTTGATATACGTTTGACTTCCTTTACCAATTTTTTCAAATAAATGCTCGATATCTTCGGGCATTTTTTGTGTGTTTTCAGTTACAAAAACACCATCAGTTTGCAAAGCGGAATGAAACATTTGCATTACTTTAATTCGATCGGGTTGTTGAAAATGCAATAAGACATTTTTACACATAATAAGATTAAAATCAGTTCTTATTGGTTGTAATTTCAGCAAATCGTGTTTTTGAAAAACGATGCAATTTCTTAAAATTTGACTTATCTGAAAATAGCCTTCTCTATCAGTTGGTGAAAAATATTTTTTAAATAAATCTTCTGGCATTCGTTTTAATTCATCATAATGATAAATTCCTTCGGCTATAATTTCACCAAAATGACCACTTTCATCATGATCGGTAGCGTAGATTCGAACATTTTTAAATGCAAATTGACCAAGATTTTCAGCTAAAACAATAGCAAGTGTATATGGTTCAGGTCCCATAGCACATCCAGCATCCCAAATAGTAACTTTGCTACGACCAATAATTGAAGGAATGATATAATGAACAGCCTCTTCGATTGTCGTGATATCTCTGAAAAAGAAAGTAAATGCCATCGTTTTTGTGGTTTAAATTCAACTATGAAATATAATCAAAACCTTAGTATATTTGCTTACATTTGATAATAAAATAATTTTAAACCCAGCAGGGATGAATTTTTTGCAACATTTAGGAAATTACACAACATTAATTAAAGCATCATTTGCCCGACCTGAAAAGGGAAATGTTTATTGGAAACTTATTGCCGAGGAAGTAGAAAAAATGGGACTTGGCTCTGTCGGCATTGTTGTTTTTGTCGCCTTTTTCTTTGGTGCAGTTATAGCAATTCAAACGGCAAACAATATGGATAATCCATTGCTACCAGAAATGCTCATTGGACTTGGAACTCGCGATTCAGTTATATTAGAGTTTTCATCAACAATTATGTGTTTAATTTTAGCAGGTAAAGTTGGTTCTAATATTGCTTCTGAAATTGGAAGTATGAAAGTAACCCAACAAATTGATGCTCTTGAAACAATGGGTGTAAACTCTGCTGGATACGTTATTTTTCCAAAAATAGTAGCAGCAGTATTTATTTTCCCCTTCTTGTCTTTGTGTTATATGTTTGTTGGAATTTTTGGTGGATGGGTTGGAGTTGTTGTTACTGGGGTAATAAATAGCTCTCAGTTTATATATGGACTACACTATGGATTTAAAAGTTATTATATTGTTTATACGCTTACTAAAACAGTCGTCTTTGCTTTTATTATTTCATCAGTGTCAAGCTATTATGGCTATAATACGGAACTAGGATCAAAAGCCGTTGGCGATGCAAGTACGAAAGCTGTCGTAAATAGTAGCTTGATAATTCTCATTTTCAATCTTTTATTAACCAAATTGATGTTATAATGATTGAGGTAAAAAATGTTTCGAAATCGTTTAAAGGTCAAAATGTTCTTAAAAACATTAGTTTATCTCTTGAAGAAGGTACAACCAATCTGGTTATCGGGAGAAGTGGTTCGGGAAAAACCGTTTTGTTGAAATCGTTAGTTGGATTACATGAGGTAGACAATGGTAGCATACTATTCGATAATAGAGATTTCGTTACCATGAATAACAATCAGCGAAAAGAAATTAGGAAAGAAATTGGAATGGTATTTCAGGGAAGTGCTCTTTTTGATTCGATGTCGATTTTTGAAAATGTTAAATTCCCTTTAAAAATGTTTTCGGGAATGGCTGAAGATGAAATGACCGAACGAGTTAATTTTTGCCTTAATCGAGTTGAAATAACAGGGAAAAATCAACTTTTCCCATCCGAAATTAGTGGAGGAATGCAGAAACGTGTTGCTATTGCTCGCGCTATAGCGCTTAATCCAAAATATCTTTTTTGTGACGAGCCCAATTCTGGTCTTGATCCGAGAACAGCTCTTGTAATCGATGGACTTATTTGTGAAATCACAAAAGAATTTAATATTACAACATTAATTAATACGCATGATATGAACTCCGTTTTTGAAATAGGTGAAAAGATTATTTTTATTAACAATGGAGAAAAATGGTGGGAAGGTCATAAAGAAGATATCTGGCATTCTGGAAATGAAGAACTCGATGATTTTATCTTTGCTTCAGAATTTTCCAAAAAAATGAAAGAAAAAGTTATGCAATAAATTCATGAATATGAAAAACTTAAGACTACTGTTGCCTCTTGTCCTTTTCGTCCTAAACTCTCAAGCACAAGAGTTTAAACCTAATTATATTCCACACACAGTTGTCGTAAAATTTAAACCTAAAAAACTTAAAAGCAATATACTGTCAATCGATACAAGTAAAGATAAACTCCAAACATTTATAAATTCGTTACAGCCAACATCCGTTAAAAAGAAATTTCCACGCGCTACACCCCCATTAAAACCAAATGACGTAGATATTACCACCATTTACGAAATTAAATATTCAAAAGATTATCCAGTAGAAAGAGTTGCAACCTACCTCTCAACATTTAGCGACGTTCAATATGCTCAACCGTTATACTCAGACAATTCAAACTTACTGTATACACCTAACGATCCTCAATTCGGAAGCTCGTGGTATCTTAATAAAATAAACATTCAATCAGCATGGGATATATGTAAGGGTGATACGAATATTGTGATAGGCAATTCTGATACTGGGGTAGACATTTTTCACGAGGATTTAAATTCTCAAATAAAATACAATTGGGCCGACCCAATTGATGGAATTGATAATGATGGTGATGGTTATATTGATAATTTTAGAGGATGGGATTTGATAAGTAATGATAATAATCCCGATTATGACATAAATTCAACAAGTTATGGCCACGGAACTCAAACAGCAGGCATTTCATCCGCAAAAGTTAATAATGCAAAAGGAATTGCTGGCATAGGGTTTAATTGTAAATTGCTTCCTGTTCGAGGTTCTTCTTACGATGCAATAATGTACTTAGCCGAACATGGTTCGTCTATTATTAATTGTTCGTGGGAAGATGGACTAAGACGAGCATTGCCTTTATATCAAGATTATATTGATTATGCCACATATAATAAAAATGCATTAGTAGTCTGTGCCGCCGGGAATACTGAACGACAAATTTTCTTTTACCCTGCCTCGTATAATCATGCAATAAGCGTTGCTGCAACAACTGAAACTGACCAAGTTTGGACGCCGACAAATTCACGATGTGGTCAAGGTTCTACGTATGGATTTAAAATAGCAGCATCAGCACCTGGAGTCAATATATACACCACAAATGCAGGTAATTCTTATATAGAAACATGGTGTGGTACCTCAATATCAAGTCCCATCTTTGCTGGTATTGCTGGATTAGTTCGTTCATACTACCCAAACTATAGTGCTTTGCAAGCTGGTGAACAAGTGAGAGTAACTGCCGATAATATTGATACAATTGCATATAATGCACCATATAAAAAATTATTTGGTCATGGTAGAGTTAATGCACTTAATGCACTTATAGACTCACTAACACCATCTATTCGATTAGTCGATTATTCAATTACTGGATTATATGATGACTTAGTCAGAGGTGGTGATACAGCAATTTTAAAAGGATCTTTTGTTAATTATCTCCATAAAGCTAAAAATATTACGGTATCTATTTCAGACTACAATGGCTATTTTGCACAAGTTGAACCAGGTCGAGTAATCGATTCATTAGGTATGATGGATACCTTAAAGAATTTTGAATTACGATTTTCTCTTAAAAAGACAATCCCTTATGATGCGACTGTTGCATTGCAAATCACTTATGATATGCCGAATGGATTTCACGATATACAATTTGTAACAATGACAGCAAATCCATCATATTTACCATTAATAGCAAATAATATTGCAACGTCTGTAACTTCAGTTGGAAGTATTGGAACCGCATTTGTTTCAAATATTGAAGGTTTGGGATTTCAATATAAAAACAGTCCACTTCTTTATGCGGGCATTCCAACTTCTGGAGGTAAAAATATTTATAATGGATTGGTTTTGGCAAAAGATACAGGTGAAATCATCCTGAATTATGGTTCAAGTAGCGACTTCACGACAGAAACATATCCAGAGTATGTAACTACTGATAGTAGTATTTCAATCGCTTCATCATATAATGGAAGATATAAAACGAATGTTGACTTTAATTTTAAAATTAATCAACGAGCTACATCTTGGTTGAAAGACAGCTCTTTTGTGGTTTATGAATATGACATTATAAATACATCCTTTAATGTTATTGATAGCATGTACGCTGGATTAATAATGGATTGGGGAGTTTCAAATCCCTTTCTGAATAAGGCAGATGTCAATGTATATAATAAATATGGTTATGTCTATTCGATTGAACAAAATCAACCGTATGTTGGAATAAAAGTACTAAAAGGCGATTCAGTAAATCATTATCTTATTGAAGTTTCTGACACTGCACATGAACTTATTACTGTAAACGATTTTGACGGTTTTTCTAAAGTCGACGTCTTTAATGGTTTAACACATTCCAAAACCAAATTATCATTGACAAATAATACCGCCGATGATATTATTCAAATGATAAACGTAAAAGCTAAAAACATAAAAATTGGTGACACACTTCATATTGCCTTTGCCTTATTTGTTGCATCAAAAGAACAAAATATTCAATCGGTAGTATCACGTGCTGAATATCGGTACAAGCAATCTCATGGTGATAATACAATTAGTAACGAAGTTCAAATTTCCAAATTGAAAATTATTCCAAATATCACTTCGGGAAATAGTGTTACAGCATCTTTTGAAGCTATTCAAAATGGAATTTGTACCATTACAATTACAAATAATCAAGGTAAAACGATAAAAGAAATTAATCAACAAGTTGAATCAGGGAATAATACTGTAACAATTTCGGGGATAAAACAAACTGGAATATATTATGTAACGGTAAAATTAAAGAATTACGCCTGTACCGAAAAATTCATAAAACAATAAGCTAAAAAGCTTCTCGAATTGTTGCATAAAAACCTCTATCTCCATTTGGACCAAAGGCATAATCGAATCTGAGATTTATTTGATCACGAGGAATTAATTGAATTCGACCTCCAAAACCATAAACAACTTTTACGTGCGAAATAATGTCATTATTCCACGTTGAAAAAACATTACCGACACCACTAAAAGCAACAAGTCCAATACGTTTGTAAATCATTTTGCGAATTTCGGCTTGCGTATACCAGACGTTTTTATCGATATACATAAACTTATTTGAAACTCCTCTTAAATTATATTTGCCACCTATCGAAGGTAATTTATAAAACGGCACAGCACCTTTCGAGCTTGAAACCATACCTTGTAGTGCAATATAATAGGATTTAAAAATGGTTATATATTTTCTATAATCAAATGAATAAACAGCAAATTGTTTTTTACTTTTATCAATCAGAAATGACTGAACAATGGATGTTTGTAATAAAGATCCTTTTGATGGGAAATTAACATTATCGCGTGAATCTAATTTATAGAGTGGTCCGATTCCAATCATATTTCCACCGGAATAACCTTCAATGGTATTTTGTAAAACAGCACCTTCAACATCGGAAATACTTTGAGTCTGAAAGTCAAATTTAAATCCTATAAAATGAATTTTTTTAAAACTTTTAGACGCTTCAAAACCAAACTTAAAATACTGATTTTCATATTTTGACGGATTTTTATTTATGGTATCATTCCCAATTCCATAAAAATAATCAGGAGCATTGAGGTATTGAAAAAATAATACGAAATTGTTTCCTTTTGAAGTAAAAAAATGGCCGTCACAGCGAATATTAGCCCAATTTTTCGTTGAATATGTTAGGTGCATTGCAACTGATGATGAACGGTAAAATTCATTAGGAATGGTATCTTTCAGAGGAGAAACAGAAATCACTGGCATTATTCCAAGTTCAACACCACTAGCAGGATCTACACTTGAAACGGGGAATACTGCAATATTGAGTCTCCCTTTTTTATATTCAAGTGGATTTTTAAAATGCTTGGTTGTTATAATACTATCACCCGCAAAAGAATTTATGGAATAGATACTTGCAAAAAAGTAAAGCGAGAATACGAAAAAACGAAATTGCCAAAACATCTGCCACTTAGTGAGTTTGCTGATTTTCTTGCTGTTGTTTTGCTTTTGCATCTAAAACTCGTTGACGCCATTTTTGAATTTGAGTGAAATACAAAACGAAATTTTGTTGTGGAGTAATAGCCGGAATCATCGCAATTTTCCCATCAGGATCGATAATTAAATATGATGGTAACGCTCTCATTCCATATTTCTTGGTAACACGTTTTTTATCGTCATACACAATTGGCCACGAAAACTGTGGATTACTTTTTACAAAATCGTTAAAAGTAGCTGTATCTTGATCGGAACTTACCGTTAGTATTTGTAAACCATTAATTTGCTTATCGTTTATTTCTTTTAATAATCTATAATCCTTTTGACAAGCATAGTTTTCGGAACGTGCAAAATTCAAATAAACATATTTACCTCTGAAACTCGATAACGTAATTGGTTCTCCATTCACATTTTTTAATGTAAAATCGAATGCAGTATCTAATTGCTTTAATTTATTTTCTTTTGATAAGGTATATAATGCAATGATACGATGTTCTTGGATTTTAGACGTTTTTGAAATCGAATCGAGCATCTGAATTATTGTATTTGGAGGATACATATCGGGCTTCGTTAAGCAATCCGATAATCCTTTTAACATAACCAATTCGCGTAAAGTATCGTCTCTGAGTGCCATATTCAAATTAAGTGTCTGACTTAATTCTGTTGGACTTTTCGAATAAATAATATTCGAAACCATTCGTTCACCATTTTTATCATTTACACCTAAATAGGTAAAATATTTACTCCACAACTGGTTGAAAAACTCCATGTATGCAGGATTCTGATAGAGAATAGGCTTATTTGTAAAATATTTTTTCGTCGCAAAGGTTCTATCACGATCGTAGGTGAAATAATGAAGATAATGAAACTTATATTTCATGTAATCATTAAAAAATGGATTCTTTATTCCTGAAAATTTTGATAATGTTACCTTTTGGAGTGAGTCAACCATTTTAACATCAGAATAGACATATAAATAGTTAAAGTTATCGGCTAAAAAAGGGTCATAGATAGCATCAAAACTCGATATTAAATAATTGAGCTCATTATCTTTGGCATTTTTTATTCCTATATTAAATTCTTCTTCAGCAAAAAAGGGATTTAACTCATCGACTAAACTTTTTTCTCTCCGTGAAGGTAAAACAAGTTCATACGATTTCTTCGGTTCAACAAATAAAAAACCTTTGTAGTAACCCAAATACATAAATACTTGACAAGTGGACGGAACATCAAATTCGCACTCAAAATTTCCAGCCGAATCGGTCATACATTCAGCAATTTTGATTTCCGTCATGCTAATAAGATCGCTATATCGATAAATATCTATTTGAAAAGATTTATAATCGGTATTTGTTCCTTTAATTTTAACTGATGCCGATGCCGAAAACGTAAGCATTAAAATTACTAACTGTAACAAATAAGTGAAATATGTACTTTTTAATCTATTCATTTCAAGAAATTGGAAAGGGTACATATTTAGAAACATCGTGACCATTCCGATAAAGATCACGAATTATCGTGGAATTTAGGGTAGAAAATACTGGATCTGAACAAATAAAAATTGATTCAACTCCATTCCCAATTGCTTTATTCATTTCTGCAATTGCTTTTTCATACTCAAAGTCAATACTATTGCGAATGCCACGAAGAATAAAGCGAGCATTGTGTTTTTTACAAAAATCGACAGTTAAACCAGAATATTCAAAGACTTCTATTTTATTTTCATTTATAAAGGTGGAAGCAATACCAGCAATACGTTGATCAACTGTGAACGTAGTTTTCTTTTCAGCATTCACACCTATAGCAATAATAATCTTATCGAACAATGGTAGAGCTCTTTCCACAACATTCTTGTGACCAAAAGTGAATGGATCAAAACTTCCTGGAAAAACAGCTATTTTATTCATTTGCCGAAGGCTTAATTCTTTTCGCAACGTTTGCTATACGGCAAATATAATGATAATATTTTATAGCTGGAATAATTCTACACATTGATTAATACTTCAGGCTAATGATTCAATTTATTCTTTAAGATTATTGCAAATCAGCGTCATTTTTTTAATTTCATTGTTTCGTTGAACAGTAAATGTTAGTTCCGTTCCTGATGCCGAACGTGTAAATTGTCTAATACGAGAGATATTTACTTTATTGGCTGGCACTTCATTTATCGAGACTAAAAGATCACCAGACATCAATCCCGCAGAATCTGCAGGCGAATGAACCATAACCGATTCAATAATACACTGAGTTAATTCCCTATTAAGTCTTGTTCTAATTCCTGTTGTGTTAATTCGATATGGCTCATTACATTTTTTATTCGGTTTTAAATAAATCTTTTGTGCTTTTAAATTAATTATAATATTGAACCTTTTTAAGACATCAATACCGATGGTCCCAGCAATACTATCGTTTGCAAAAAAACCTTTTTTCGAAGATGTGAGGTTAAGAAAAACACCTTTGAAATAAAACTTACTTATCTTTAAACCTGTAAATTGTGCAAAATACGAAGGTGAAACTATAGTACTCGAATTTCTATTTATTCCCGAGTAATGGTTAGAGCTTTTTTCGAGCAAATTAAACTTTGTCCAAAATGGTTGTGCTAAAGATGCTGCAGTCAGATCGGCACTATCAAATAAAAATTTATTAGTGATTGAGTCAGTATCGGATGCATAAATTGTTGCATTAATATAGAATAATTCATTATAAATATTCGCATTAATGGGCTCATAACCTGAGGTGTCGATTCCATTTCCAAGGAATATTTGTTGATTATCGAAATTAAGTTCGGTTGTAAATTTCCCAAACAAATCCAAACCAATGATCCCGTGAATATGAATTCCTAAAATTCTATCATAATTTTCAAATGTTTGAGTAATAATAACAGGTCGATTTTCAAGCACAACATTTCCAACTTTTATTGTTTTAGCCTTTGTTATTGGCATTTCAATAAAGTCATTATTTAGAAGTAATGCTTGAGTATTATCAGAAATTAATCCCGATTGATTTGCAGAAACGGAATCAATCAAAGTCGTTGTTGTTCCTGTATCAAAGATGAAATGTATAGGTGGGGAACCATTAATCGAAACTTCTACAACAACCATATCATCAATAAGTTGAAAGGGAATGTTGTATTCTAAATTAGTGGCATTTAAGTTCGTATAACAAGAAACAAAGCTAAATATAATTACACCAATTATGATTTTAAATTTATTCATGCAAAATGTTGACCAAAGCTTTATCTCTTTAACTATCGAATACAAATGTACTTATTAAGTTGTAATTTGATGTTTTAATAATCGAAATTAAATATGCAATTTATGTATCTTTGAAGTCTTAATAATAATTGCAGATAGAATTATGTCAAAAAACACTTTTTTAAAAACAATACATTTCAAAGAAATTGGTTTTTTACTCTTTATATATTCAATTATCTATTTTTGGTATACATACCCCACAATTACTTGTTTTTCGACTGCTGTTATTGGGAAAAATGATCCTTTTCAAGTTATTTGGAATATGTACATTTTCGAAACTGGGTTGCATGCAGGTAAATTATGGACAACTCAACAATCTTTTTATCCATGGAATACATCTTTGATTTTTCATGAATATACTCCATTTCTGGATGTTCTTTCTTTGATTATTCATAATAAAATTTTGCTATTAAACATTGTTATATATGGTATGTTTATTAGTAGTGCTGTTGGTGCATTTTATCTTTCAAAACAATTTATTTCAAATCGCTATTTTGCGTTTATATGTGGATTTATTTTTGCTTTTTCACCATATAAAATGTCAAGAATCGAAGAACATTATCCATTAATACAAACAGTAATAATACCCTGTTTTTTTCTAGTCTTTATTAAAACATTTTCATTCGAATCTTTCAATATTTTTCCTAGAATAAAATCATATAAAAATATTGTATTACTTATCTGCTTGGGATTGTTTAGCATAACACTCGACTATTTGGTGACATTTCAAATGGCTTGCATATCAACTATTTACTTTATGTTTTTTTATGGTCATAAGCTATATTCAAGCAATAAACGATATTTCTGGATCTACCTAGCTACTTTTTTTGTTTTGATGCACGTTCTCATTGCATGGCTTCTACACATTGGGACTGATGACAAAGGAGCGTTTTGGTGGAGTGGTAAATGGTCTGATTACATAATTCCGTATAATTCCATTGTCTATTCTGGATTGACAACTAAATTGTGGAATTATTTTGAAATACAAAGTCGTTCAATTGAATCGGTAATGTTTATTGGTTACTCATTCATTTTAATTTTGATTTTAACTTTTATCATCCTTCTGAAGAAAAGAATTTTTGATTTAAAGATTCAAGCACTTATTTTCTGTTTTTTGATGTTGTTTTTAATGGTAATGCCAGTGTTTAAATTGCCATTTTCTTTCGTATTTTATCCACCGACAGCTATTTTACATTTTTTACCAATCATAAAAAACCTACGATGCCCAACTCGTTTTATTAATATTATAATGTTAGTTGCTCCCATCATAGTTTTTTATGTCTTAGAGCAACTGTATTTCAATAGTAAATACAAAATCGCTTTTGCCACTCTTTTCTTTATTTTACTTTTTATAGAATATTTCCCAAAACCGTATGCACATATTGATTATAAATCAATTCCTAAAGTCTATTATGTATTAAAAGATAAGCCAAACGAATCGGTTTTAGTTTATCCTCTAGGATTAAGGGACGGGATGAAACTTGAAGGGAAATTTGATATCGAAACCATGCAATATCAAACTGTTTACAGAAAGAAGACAATGGGTGGTTATATTTCTCGATTAGAAGATTGGATGTGGTATGTGCATTATCAAAATGCATTTACCAATTCCCTTTTGCAGTTAGAAAAGGATTCGTTGTATTCAATTCCCAATGCAGATTATATTTCAGCATTAAAAATGCTGAAACTTGACTACGTTGTAATACCTCAAAAATACAAGGATGAAAAAGCTGCAATATTTTTGCAATCAACGGTAAAATCCCATATAATAAAGTCAGAATTGATTAATGGTGATTTATTACTTAGTTTATCGAGGTAATTTATTTTTCAGCACAAAGCAAAACAGACTGTGTCATTAATTGCAGAAGAGGGATTTTCTCTAATATATTGCTAATCAAAACAGTTGGTTTTATAAGTATCGAAGGTGTCATTGGTAATAGAAAATCTTTGTTACAGACTTTAATATTACGAAATCCAGCATTTTGTAGTTTTCTGCGTAAAAAGCATTTTGTAAATGCCTTTTCATCTGGTTCAAGTTTTGCCCAATTACGAAAATAGTGTGTGGTTCCAAATATTAAAAAACAATAGGGATTAACTAGATTGGGTTCCATAAAAATAATGCTTCCACCATCTTTTAATAAGTCTTTTAATTGCAAAAATGTTTCATCAATAATATAATACAAATGGTGTAAAATGCCATTTCCAATAATGTAGTCGAACTTACGATCGTTAAGCTTTTCGGGATGATTAAAATCGAGAACATCAAATTGGAGATTTGGTAAGATAAAATTCTTTGAAGCCTCATCAATAAACGGTTGATAAAGGTCTGTTCCTAAAACAGTATACTTTGAATTTTTGGCGATATAATATGAAATGTCTCCAAGTCCACAACCTATTTCTAAAACATTGCATTGTTTCGATACATCCATTTCGTCCATAATAAATCGACTTCTTCGATCCATACGATACTCCAATATTTTCGATGGCTTAAATCCTTGATTATATCCTCTATCATCTTGAATACTTGCCATTTTATTTATCGCTTATCTTTATTAATCTTCTTTAATAATTCCATAATCTTAGATTCGTCGTTATACGATTTCCCATTATACATGATTTTGTTTCGAATAAATTTAGGACGATTTTTGACTTCATCGACAATTTTACCCACATATTCTCCAATTACACTTATCGAAATAAGCTGAATGCCTCCAAGTCCAAGTAATATAAGTATTACAGTTGGTATTCCTCGAGCATCTGTTGGTGGATTTATAAAATATTCAACGAGATAGAAAATGCTCAGCAAAATCGTTAAAATAAATACAAAAAAACCCAAAGTTTGTATATATTGTAATGGCTTCTTACTAAACGAAAAAATCCCTTTTTTAGCCCACCAAATATTTTTTGAGAAATTATTTGTACTTATTCCAAATAATCGTTCTGGTCTAACATAAGAAACGCCTATTTGCTTAAAACCAACCCATGCACGTAATCCTCGCAAAAAGATATCCTTTTCCGAAAAATGCGTTAAATAATAAACAACCTTTTTATCAATTAATGAAAAATCGCCTGCATCAACTGGGATTGTAACTTCTGACATATTCCTAAATACTCGATAGAATAATTTATAGAGAATCTGCATATAGAATGGTGCTTCTCGTTTTACACGAACGCCATATACAACATCGAAACCTTCTTCCCATTTTACTATAAATTGAGAAATAATTTCTGGTGGATCTTGCCCATCGCCATCCATAAGTACAACAGCATCGCCCGAAGCAATTTCCATACCGCTGACAAATGCCGATTGTGAACCAAAATTACGTGAATGCGAAACACCAACGACATGATTATCTTGAAAACATAGTTGTGCAATTACCTCTTCGTCATTGTATGGACTCGAATCATTTACAAATATAATTTCATATTCGTATTGAGATTTGGTCAAAATAGCTGTCAATCGTTCATACATAATCGGAATTGCCTGATTATCTTTATAACAAGTTACAATTGCCGAAATTTTCTTTTCCTTTTTGGGGACTGAAATGTATTGTGTTTTTGATTGAAATTCACTTTCCCATTGCATATTGATTTTCAATCCATCAACAAAGGATATTTTAGCCTTCCAACCTGTTTTTTCTTTTGCAAATGTTGGGTCGCCATACCATTCAGTCAAATCCCATTTACGATTTTGCATACGTCCAAATGTTGGGCTTTCTTTTATTCCAAAAATATTTTGAGCAATAGACGCGATATCTTCAATAGTAGTTTTAATACCTGAGCAAATGTTTAAAGAGATTCCAGGATTAGTAATACAAACAGTTAATGCTGCCTTTACCATAGCATTTGTACAATCGTCAATATAGACAAAATCGCGCGAAATATTTTTATCCGCAAAATTGGGGTATTTCCCTTTTGAACAATGTGAGATTAACGTTGGAATAAGTCTATCGCGTTCTTCCCATGGGCCATAAATTGAATATAACCGAAGATTAACTGCTGGGAAGTTTAACGTTTTTCCATAATATTTAATTAAATAGGACGCTGATACTTTAGATACAGCATAATCGCTATTAGGAATTAATTCATCTGTTTCGAGAGGCGATGAACAATTTAGTCCATATTCGGAAGATGAGCCGGCATGAACATAAGCACTACATCCAACTTCTGAAAGAGATTTTAGAATATTAAGGGTTCCAATATAATTCGTTTTATGGATTTTTTCAGTATCAGATTGTCTTGAATATGCACCATAAGCAGAAAGATTAAAAACCGTTGCTGGGCGATATTCATTGATAATATCTTTTAATTTCTCAAATTCAGTAACATCTATATTTAATAAAAATTCAGAATCAACACCAGTTAAACGCCAACTTTTTTGAGGATTTCGGGAACAAGCATAAACATCATTTCGAAGAGCTTTTAAGCTATGAAAAAGATTTGCTCCAATAAATCCAGATGCACCAATTATAAAAATTGGACCTTTAATTTTAAGTGCTTCTTGGTTTTCGATTTCGCCCCAACTATCTGTCCAAGCAAATGATTTATCCATGAAATAATCTTTTAAGTTCTTTTAAAATCGATTCAGAATCAAGATTATTGATTTCTTGATGATATGATTGACTACCATATAATCCATTGGGATACCCCTTTGCAAATAAGTGACCAAAATCTTTACATGGCAATTTCTCTTTCAAAATTAATGACGCAATATGTTCTCCAATTCCACCTCGACAAACATGCTCTTCTATTACTAAAACCTTTTGCGTTTTAGTGATACTTGCTTTTAAATCTTCTGATAATTCAATTATTGGAATTTCTGAAATAACAAAAATATCTGCGAAAGAATGTTCCATATTTTCCAACGCTTTAAAAGCATTTAACACAATGGATCCCATTCCAATAATTGTAATTTTATCTCCTTTACCTAATTGTCTAATGGAAGAGAATGCTGGGATTTCAAGTGAACTTGGTTTCTCACCATATCCGAGTCGTAAATAAGATGGACCTTTGTATGCAAACATTGCATCAATAGTTGTTTCAACATCTTCATTGCAGAAAGGCACAAAACACCTCATGTTTTGAAACGAACTTAATACAGCAATATCTTCAATTGCATGATGTGTGGCACCCATAATTCCGTAACCATAACCACCACCATTTCCAACAATTTTCACATTCATATTGTGCAGACATACATCAAGACGAATTTGTTCAGCAGGTCGAAATACGATAAATGGCGCAATGCTATAACAAATTGGAATTAGCCCTTCAGATGCCATTGCAGCAGCCATCGTAATAATATTTTGTTCACTAACACCACCATTAACAAATCGCTCACCTATTGCTTGTTGCACATTTTCTAAAGCCATAAAACCCAAGTCGCCTGTAATAAAAATAATAGATTCATTTTCACTCGCTAACTTTTCGATATGTTGTGAAAATTCTTTTCGCATACTAGAGTTTATTAACTTCTTGAATAGCCATAATATATTGGTCTTCAGTCATCGGTAAATAATGCCATTCCATTTTATTTTCCATGTATGAAATTCCACTTCCTTTTGTTGTATGAGCAATAATACATTTGGGCTTATTCAAATTTCTTTTTTCAACCTTTTCAAAAGCAAATTGTAGCGAGTTGAAATCGTTACCATTTTCAGCAATTTCAACATCAAAATTAAATGCTTTCCATTTATCGACAAATGGATTTAGATTAATAACTTCATCCATTTTACCAAATCCTTGTAAACAATTATTATCAATAATAACATACAGATTTTTAAGATTATGTTGAGCGGCAAATAAAGCAGCTTCCCAAGTTGAACCCTCATTACAATCGCCTTCGGAAATTAGACAATAAACATTATTTGTCCTGTTTGTATATTTATTAGAAAATGCCATACCTGTAGCAAGTGATAATCCATGACCTAAACTGCCAGTACCAAAATAAATTCCTTTAATAGAATTATTGCAAGGAGGATGAGCGGCTAATGAGGTTCCGTTTTTGTAATAGGTTTCAAGCATAGATTTATCCATGATTTCGGCTTCTGCAAGGGTAACATATAAGGCTAAAGCAGCATGTCCCTTTGACAAAATAAAACGATCTTGTTCTTGCATTTTTGAAAAGTGCAAATAAATGAGAATATCAAGACACGACAATGATGCTCCTATATGACCAGCATTGGCTTTTTTATACAGTGATAACAGAATCGTTAATGCATCCTTTTTATAACTATTCAAATAATCAAAATCCATAAATCACTGAGGTTATATTCCTTACAAACTTACTGTAATTTCGAAGGATAAGCAAAAAAGAAAAATTACGGTAATATTTCAATATTTTCTGTTTGCTCATTAATAACAAAATCTGGGACAATATAAAATGAATAGTTATCAATAGAAATCTTTTTGATTTTTGTATGATCAAAAATTTTCCATATTGTTGTCGTGTCACTGAAATTTCGAAGAGAAATAAAATTATAAACTACCCTTATTTTTTGAGTGTAATCAGTCCAATAGTAATTTTTGTAATTACAATAATTATAATATGGTCTAAGATCTTGAAAAACACTAGTTATCCTCACGTTATTTTTCGATAAGTTGGAGACAAAACCAGCATCCCAATAATCGCCTATTCCATTTTTAACATTATATTTTTTTGACAATTCATCGGTAGCCTTAACTAAAGGTGGATAATATGCCTCAATTTTATTAAAACATTCAAATGGAGAAACTTTTTTAGCCGTGTAAGTTATAAATGAAAAATATATGATAAATAGAATGCCAAAAATACTAGGAATAATATACCGATTAATGGCATAATTTAATCGTATAAATTCTAAATTTAATCCAATATTTAAAAGCGCAACAAAGAGAATTACAATATTATATCGAATACTATAACCATCAAAGTAAATACCACATATTGCAGGTGCAAAAAATGATAGAATAAAAAAGAGTACAAAATATAATGAATAGATATTAAAATAATTATTAGCTATTCCACCTTTTTCAGAAAAAAATAAGAGTTTTAATGAATTATATATTGAGAAAATAAATGATATTATTACTAATACCATTATGCTACCCATTAATTTATTATTTGTAATAAGTACAAAATATTGATTAAACATAAATTTAAATGATGCTGCAATCGCTTCAAAAGAGGTGAATAATCCCAACTCATACTTTACATTATAAAATGTGTTTTTAATAGTAGAATATATAATATAACCAATAATAGTTGTAGTTATTAATAATAGTAAAATCCTTAAATTCTGTTTTCTATCAACTATTTTATTAACGAAATAAAGTAATAAAAATGCAACTATCATTGGAACACTCAAATAAACAATTGCAATAGGATTTGAAATTATTGAAAAGATATGAGTGAATATAAATAAATTACGAGTCGTATTATTTCCAACTTTTAAGTACTTAAAAAATAAGATTAAGCTTATAACAACACCGATAAATGACCCTGTTTGATAGGGAAGAAAAAAACTGTTGGTTAAAAAAATAAAATCAGAATTACTAATTGAATAAACTATAAGTAATGATAATAGTAAATTTGAAATAGACAGACTAATTCCATCCATTGTTTTAAATATTGTTTTAAAAAGATAATTAAAACTAAAAATCAATAAAAAGAATTGAACGATTCCATATATAAATTGAACCAATATTGTTTTTGTTGTAAATAATAAAATCAGCCACATTATCATACAATTGACAAAATATGACATAAATTTCCCTAAACTCCAATTTGCGATATTGTGAATATGATTCATCACATCCTTACAATAGGCATAACAAATTAAAGAATCAGAATTACAAATAAAGCTATTTCCTACTATTGAATCTCCGTAATTTAAAAGTGAAAATTGTTCAAAGATTAAAAACGTAAGTATCGATAATACGAGACCATATACAAAAAAGTCTAATTTAAGTATCCTTTTCACGTTCTCTAATTATTTAATTTTATTTAAATAATACCCGATTTCGCCATTATCTGCAACATGAATAAATGTTGAATCATGAAGTTTTATTAATTCAAAAATTTTAATTTGCTTACTTTGTAATAACTTATTTAATCTGTCAATATCCGAATTGAAGAATAATTCAATAAACCCGGGATTAAATACAGAGATCGTTTGGGTCGCATTATGGTATAATCCTTGATAATTATCTGTAAGTCTAATTAATATTTTTTCACCTGGTTTTGTGTATTTTTTTATAAAAGCAATATTTGACTTTATCATTTCTGGAGTTTCATTTTTGCCATATAGAATATTTTTGTCACTAAGAAACAAAATATTTAAACGGGTCATTGATGGTATCGTCATCATAAGAATAAAAAAACCAGCTATAGCAAACGTTTTTAATTGTATAGATGTCGATTTTATGTTGATTTTGCTTAATAATAAACAAAGAAGCATTAAGAAAAATGGAGGTAGTGCAATAAAAACAAAAGAATGACTACGACCTTGGTAGTAGCAAAAAAAGCCGATACAAACCAATGTCAGTAAAAAGAGTATAGCATTGTCTTTTTTGAAATTGAAATATGAATTTATCGATAATCCGAATCCAATTAAAACCCAAATAGCAAAAATAATCCAGGGATGAATTAATTGCATTGGTAACATATAAAATCCTAATCCTGAAAACACAAAAATTGTAGAAAACAATAATGACAAATCGGGCATAGTCTTATAAGATAAAAACATTATGCCTTGAAAACAGACTAATGTAAGGATTACAATACTAATGGAAATAAAAACAGTAATTATTCCAAGTTTAAATTTTTCAATCACGTTTTGTTTTTCAATTGTTTTAAGATATATGACAAATGCAATCCAAGAAAAATTTGTAAAAATGCCAATATCCGGATTCCATAATAAATTTAATGCACAAAAGATGGAAATAAAAACATATAAAAACTTATTTCTATTGGTATTAAAAAAAGATGCAAACAATAACATTAAACAAGGGAAAATTGTTCTAATCGGGAAAAATTGAAAATATGCATCTCCAAATTGATGTTTCCAAAAGATATAACTGAAGATGATACTTCCAATTCCAATGATTGAAATAAATTTATTTTTTGTTTCTCTCAGTAAAAACCAAAAAAGTGATGCAAAACATATAACAATTAAAAGACTATTTACCAAAGTAAATTTTAATATTGAGAGTCCAATTATTTTAAAAATGAGATGTAAAAAATGTGGATACAGACCATAAGTATTTGTAAATCCATCAACCAACATTGGAACGCCATTTTCAACTTGATTTTGAGAATAAAAAACGGCATCAAAGTGATGTGATCCATGGGGGAAACTAGTGATATTTCCTAAAAAAACAGTTAAAAGGGGAAGAATAAAAAAAAGAATTACTCCTAAAATAAAAAATATTTTTTTACCAATGACATGTTTTTTTTGATAGACATAAGTGTAAAATAGAAATAGTAAAACAGTTACAATTATATCAATATAGGACATTTTATACTGTATGAGTCCACCAAAATATGTTCCTATATTTAAAGACCATTCATTGTAATTATCCTTAGCTAAAAGTGTGACAAGTAATAATAAACAGTATGTTATAATTGAGCCTATTTCAATAATTGTTTTTTGCTTTATGCTAAATGATTTGTTCCTAAATAAAAATAGAAACAGACCAATTAGAGAGGGAAAGACAATTAATGCAATGAGGTATATTAATTTTTCTTTTGGTTCAGGATTGACCGCCCATACTATAATTGGAATCAATAATTTTTCTGCTTTAAGTTTAATTAATGATATATCAGGATGGTATAAAATACTAATTCCTAATGCAATTAATAAAAAACAGAGAATTGATAAAACTATTGATATATTTAATTTATATAATGTGTTTTTATGGTGATTGAACATTTTATCTATTATTAAATTTTTATTCTATTTTAAAATTAATTCTTTCCTTTTCAATAACATATGGTCGTTTTCTTACTTGTGTAAAGATACTTCCGATATATTCGCCAATAATGCCAAGGAAAAAAAGTTGAACGCCACCAAAGAAGAAAATCCCAATAACTAAAGGAGCTATTCCAAGTTGAAAATTATTCCAGTCCATTAATTTGTAAATGAAATATATAACCGCAACTATCATACTCACAATAGATACTGCAAATCCAATAAAACTTGCCATTCGTAATGGAACCTTTGAAGAGTTCACAAAACCAAGCATTGCCATATCATATAGCGTATAAAAATTATTTTTAGTCGTACCTTTTTCGCGTTTGGGCTGTGTATAGGTTACTTCCTTTATGTCAAATCCAAATTCACAGATTAATCCTCTAAAATATGGATATGGATCTTCAAGCGTTTTAAGAATTTCTATAAAGACTTTATCATAAAGTCCAAAGCCTGTGAAATTCTTTATTTGACGTGTATCAGAAATCCTCGCAATAAAATGGTAAAACATTTTACGCATCATAAACATTAGCTTATTCTCTTTACTTTTATGCTTAACGCCAACTACAATTTTATATCCAGCTTCCCATTCTTTTACAAATTCAAGAATCATTGATGGTGGATCTTGTAAATCAGCAACTACAGAAATAACAGCATCACCTTTGCATTGCATTAGGCCATAAAACGGAGAACGAATATGGCCAGCATTAAATGCATTAACGATAATTTTAAGATTACTATCGTTTTTCGCAATTTCTTTTAATATCTTGACGGTATTATCCTTCGATGAATTATCGATAAAAACATGTTCATATTGATATTGGGGCAATTGGCTCATTACAGCCTTTACTTGTGTATAGAGATTTTCTACATTTTCTTCTTCGTTATAACAGGCTGTCAGAATGCTAATGAGCTTCATAATTTAATCTTAGAATAAAGAAATAAAATCATTATAGGTATCAAAAATAACAGATTCCTTTAAATTATTAATACGATTGAATTTGTATTCGTCTCCCATAAGAATAATTGCAAGGTCGGTATTTTCGCGTTTTTTGTCTTTTTTCATAGCATTTACAATGTGAGTAACATCGAATGAAAGTTGCTCTTTTGTAATTGTATGACTATTTTTAAGATATGATTGATATACCTTTTGATTCAAATCCTTCGATAATATTCCCATTTTTACAGAAACAATATTTGCCCAAATCATTCCTAATGTTACTGCTTGTCCATGTGAAATGGCATAGTTTGTAGCACTTTCGATAGCATGACCTATACAATGACCAAAATTTAAGATGTTGCGAACTCCTTTATCGAATTCATCAATTTCTATAAATCCTTTTTTAATAATTAGCGCTTGCTTTAAATAGGTTTCAATATCTTTACGTAAATCAGTTTCTGTTGATGATGAATAATATTTTAACGATTGTAATGATTTTTCACCATCAATCAAGAACAATTTTATAATCTCTCCAATTCCACTGTAAAAATCTTTAGTTTCTAAAGTATCTATAAATTGTGTCGAAAGCCAAATTTCATTTGGAGCCCAAAAAGTTCCCAGAAGATTCTTATTGTTTTTGAAATTAATTGATGTTTTTGCACCAATACAACTGTCGGCTTGAGCTAATAGTGTCGTAGGAATAAATATCCAGCGAATGCCACGATATAAAACCGATGCAATAAACCCCGTAATATCCTGAATAATACCACCTCCAATAGCAACTAGCGTCAAATTCTTCTTGGCTTGTATAGTTGTTAATTGTTGTACTATTTCTCCTAATGCAAAATAATCTTTATTGTCTTCTAAAGCTTCTATTAGAATAACTTTGTCCGTTGAAATTGAACTAAAAAAGATACTTTGATACAGATTCCAAACTTTTTTATCTATCAAATACATCACATTTGGCTCATTAGAAAGCGTTTTAAGATTCTCTAATATTTTATCAAATACGACATTATAGTTTTTGGAATTTGAATTTATTTGGATAGTCTCTAGACTCATTTCTAAAACGTTTTGACAATATTATTTATTTACTCTTGCTTCGATCATTTTTATTCTATCCAATTCCTTATTTGCATGTTGCAAATAGAATTCGCGTCGGTAATTTAAGATTCCTAATTCTAATTTTTGTCCCATAACTAACGATTCGTCTAAGTGCTGTAAAGCAATTGTGGGATCGTACATTACATAACGAGTTTCAAATTTGTCTAACAATCCTTTTTTGAATAGCGTTTTTAAGTATGTTGCCGAATTAGCAGTAATTGCACCTCCTAAATATACTTTTTTCTCATTTTCTCTCGATTTAGCAAATAGATCTAAAGCTATTGAAAGCATTTCGTCAGAGTTTACATAATCTCTATCTTTACCCATTGATGAAACAAAATCAACACGTCCCAAAGTAATATGATACAGTTCCTGAAATCCATCAGCTTTTATCATTTCATCAAAGTTTTTATAGGCTGAAATTGTTTCAATATTTACACCTAACTGAACATTTGAAAGAACATCGGCAGGAAGTATTTTCTTTGCACTTTTTACAAACTTATCTAACGCAAATGGACTTTCTATCATTGGAGCTACAATTCCTTTCACACCAATTACCATTGAGTCTTCTAGATCTCTTTTAGCTTCTGCACCAGCAATTTTTAAAAGTATTTTTGTGCCAGCTTGATTACATAATTCTTTCAGCCTTAAAACTTCAAATAATGATGCACCTTCGTCTTCAAAACTAGTTTTAATGCCAAGAACTCCATGATTCTCTACTAAATCTTTTAATAAGGCAACTGATGATAACTCAATTTTGTTCATGTTCTATTTCTTTAAAAATTACAAATTAGGACTTATAGTATATTTGTTTTTAATTCTTCGGGATCAAGAAATGGCCACATATCTTCCATTGGAGATGTTACCATTGTTCCATCTTCAAGTTTTTTGGAGCTTAATTTTGGACTAAATTGCTGTTCTAGATCAATAACAACTTCGCAAATGAATCGACCTTTTGTTGCCATTATTTTTCCTAGATTTCCCTTTAATTCAGTATGATTTGTGATGCTAAAATAGGGAAAATCGAAAGCATTTGCTATTTTTTCAAAATTTGGAAATGTTAATCCAGAATCGGTTCCACAGCCAAAAACATTATCTTTAAAGAAGTTCGATTGTGTTTGACGAATCGAATGATATCCTTTATTGTTGAATATGAAAATCTGTATTGGAAGGTTATTGCCACTTATGGTTTGCAATTCTTGCAAATTCATCATAATACTGCCATCACCAGCTAAACAAAGAATTCGCTCTACCGAACGATTTGCATAAAACGATCCAATAGCGGCAGGTAAATCATATCCCATCGAAGCACATCCTGAGTTATGAAATATTCTTTGGTCTTTTTTAACTTTTATTGCTTGAAATGTTGTAACACATGCTGTTCCATTAGCGCAAGCAATTGTGTCGCCTTCTTTTGTGTATTTCGAAAGTTCATCAACAAAACAATATGGGTTTACATCTTTTGTTTTTGTCCAATATTCTGGTAAACAAACAGGATATTTTTCTGCTCTTTCTTTTCCCCAGCAAACCCATTCAGCAAAGCTTGATGCAGCTATATCATTTCTTTTAGAAACTGCGTTCACCATTGCAGGAACAAAGTTTTTCAAATCCATAACAATTTTCATATCGAAATTGCAGGTCGGTTTGTTCAATTCTTTTTCATCAACATCAATGCCTATTTTAAATGCCTTGGGTGCAAACGATTTCCAATTGTAACTTACCAATCGAATATTTAATCGACTTCCTAAAACGATTATCAAATCGGCACTTTGAACCACAAAATTGCCAGAGCGATTTCCTATTGTTCCTGGTCGACCAACATAAAGTGGATGATTGTCTGGGATTAAATCATTAGAATTCCATGCTGTTACAATTGGTATCCCCAAAGTATCAGCAAGTTTTATAACGTCATTTTTTGTGTTTGAAATATGAACTCCCGAACCGATATAAAATACAGGACGTTTCGATTTTTTTATCTGATCAAGTATTGCTGTAATAAGTGATTCAGAAAGTTCTTCTGTTTTTTGTTCGGGTATGAATCTGCGTAATTCTTCGGGATTTATTTGTGCTGCTTGAATGTCAATAGGCACATCAATCCAGCATGGACCAGGTCTTCCCGTTTGAGCTAAATAGATAGCTTTTTCTAAATGATAACGAATATCTTCGGTTTTATCAATGCAAATAGCATATTTGGTAATTCCTTTTGCCATGCTGATCACATCAGCTTCTTGATCACCCAATTGACGCCATCCTCCAGCTTCACCATACGTTCCAACAAGTGTTTCTCTTTTTACCTGCCCCGAAACAACGAGCATTGGAATAGAATCTGTCCATGCTCCAAACACCCCGTTTAGTGCATTGATACCACCTGGACCAGTCGTTACATTTATAAATTGGGTGTTATTACTTATTCTTGCGTGAGCTTCGGCTGCGATGGCACATGCTTGTTCGTGATGACAAAAAATTATATCAATCCCACTTTTTCCAAATGCATCATTCAAATGCATTGCTCCTCCACCAGTCACCATATAGATGGTGTTTGAGTATTTCTTTATCGTTTGTGCTATATAATCAGCGACTCTCATTCCGTTGAGTTTTTACAATTTACAATTTCGCAAATATACTATTATAATTTTTATGCTGAACATGTATAACCACCATCTATAAATATATTTTGACCGGTTATAAAATTATTCTCTACAGTTAAATAATAGGCTAAGGATCCTACATCACTGGGTTTGCCCATTTTATTAAGTGGAACTTTTTGTAAAAACTGATTTAATTGTTCTGGAGTATTGTTTTTTAGAGTTAGTTCTGTTTCAATAAATCCAGGAGATATCATATTACATAAAATGTTATTTGGTGCATTTTCAACAGCAATCATCTTTGTCATTGCGAATAATGCACTTTTAGCCATACTATACGACCCTCGTAAAGGGAAAGCTCTCTCTGTCCAAATTGATCCTATATTAATTATTCGACCATATTGCTTTTTTTGAAACGACTTTAATAATGCTTGTGAGAGTAAAAATGCAGAATTACAGTTTATCTGAAAGATATTCATCAATTCGTTTAATCCTAGATTCTCAATGCTACACAAATCATTTACCCCCGCATTATTAACCAAAATATCTATTTCATCAAGATTTATTGAATTCAAAAAGTGCGTAATCGATTCAACATTCGACAAGTCAAGTTCAGAGCGACTTGGTTGGATAACACTTACACCTTGAGAAAGAAACTTTTCAACGATTGCTTTACCAATTCCTCTTGAACCACCGGTTATTATTGCTTTCATAATTATTTAGTCGTATTTAGTTGATGAAAAACAATCGTTTTTCTAATTGCTTCTTCTAATCCAATTTCGATGTTCAATTGAAGATCGTTTTTAGCTTTTGAGATATCTGGAACATATTGTTCTCTTGGTTGATTTGATTTTTGCCCAAGAACTTGAACTTCATTTGTGTTAGTATGAACCGTTTTAACAAGTTTGGCTAATGCTTCAATACTAATAGCTTCGTCAGAACCAACATTATAGGGAACATTACATTCGCCATGAATCAGAATTTTTAACAGCCAAATAATAAGATCAGAGGCATACATATATGAACGCAATGGGGTTCCGTCGCCTTTTATTATAATATCCTGATTATTAAGTGTATTATTTATAAAGTTACCTATTGCAAAGTGTTTTCCCAATGGTAAATATGGACCAACAAACGCAAAACATCTCGCAATTTTTACGGGTATGTTGAACTGTTTTGCATAAATTGCACAGTACAACTCTGCCAAGCGTTTTCCTTCTCCATAAGCTGCTGTTGACGTATTGATATCAATAAAAAAACTATCAGATTCTTTGATATGTGCAATGGATTCGGGTTGTTTGCCATAAACGGCTCCTGAACTTGTTAATAATAAAGCCTTTAATTGTTTTTGTTTTTTTGCAAATTCTAAAACTCTTTTTGTTCCTTTTGTGATAGTCTCAAGCATTAACAATGGATTTTCAGCATTGAGTTTTGCATCGGCATCGGTGGCTGCATGAATAATGTAATCAAAATGATTTTCATTACACGTAAAATCACATACATTTCCATTAAAGCACTTAATATTTTTATGAAATGCTATATGAGGAAAAGCAATTGCAAAAGAATCAGAATTTCTTGTTAATACCGTTGAATTAATATTAAAATCATAGTTTTCATTTAAGAAAATAAAACTTTCGAGAATCCATTTTCCAAAAAAACCAGTACCACCTGTAATAAAAAAATGTTTGTTGCTTAAATGATTAAATTCAACTTTTAATTTATTTGAAACATTCAGTAAATCTGTTGATTGTATCTTCATTTTTTATATAACAAAAAATTTATTCCCAATCATCAGTCTTAACATTTTGTTCCGCAACGCCTCGTTCAATCAATGTTTTCTTAAACGAACTAATCATTACAGGTGGTCCAGAGATGAAATAGTTTGCGTCCTTTCCGTTTTCTTGTAATATAGTTTCAATGTTTAAGATTCCATCGGTATCTTGGTAAATGAGATGTAACATCTTTTCGCCCGAAGCATTTATTTTACGAGCTGTTTGAAGTTCGCTGGTATATAAATTAAAACTTTGTGAACGAAAGCCAAGATATATTTGTGGATTTTTATATTCGGCAAATGATGAATGGGTGAATAATGAAAGGTATGGTGTAACACCCGTTCCACCGGCAATAAACACCGTTTTTTCTTTGTTATGTTCTTGTGAAAATAATTCTCCAAAAGGCAATTTTAACCATAGTTCAGAACCTATCTTTAATGATTCTGCCATTTCTTTGGTAAATGAGCCTTTCACAGCATAGGTGATTTTTATTGTCGAACTCTCAGGGTTTGTTTGCATTGAAAAGCAACGCGACTCAGGCCATTGACCACTGCCATCATACTCGGCATCGAGTGCTAAATGCAAGAATTGACCGGGTGCATATTTGAATTTGCCATTCAACGATTCAAACTCAAGCGTGTAAACTCCTACGAGAGGATTTATGATTGACGAAACGCGAACTCTATATTTTTTAATGAGCATGGTTTATTATTTGATTTGTGCAATAAATTCTCCAACGATTTTTTCGATATAGCTGAACATTTCGTCAGTCAATCCAGGATAAGTTCCTAGGAAAAACGTGTTGTTCATTATCAAATCGGTATTTGTAAGATTGTCTGCAATTCTGTAGTTTTTGTCCATGAATCCAGGTTGTTTCACCATGTTTCCTGCAAATAAGTTACGCGTCTCAATCAAGTTTTCGTTTAAATATCTGGTGATTTGATCGCGGGTAAATGGCGCATTTTCTTTTACCGTAATAATAAAACTAAACCAAGCTGGATCGCTGTTTTCGGTTGCCTTTGGTAAAATAAGATATTGACTATATTTCTCAAAAATGGCATAATGCTTTTTAAAGTTAGCTTTACGTTTTTCGCAAAATTCTGGTAATTTATCCATTTGTGCAGCTCCAATTGCAGCTTGCATATCGGTCATTTTTAGATTGTAGCCAATTTCTGAATACACATATTTGTGATCGTAACCTACAGGTAAGTTTCCAAATTTTTGTGTGAATCGTTTTCCACAAGTATTGTTTTCACCACCACCACAATAGCAATCGCGTCCCCAATCTCTAAATGATTTTAAGATAAGTGCTAATAATGGATCGTTGGTAATTATTGCTCCACCTTCGCCAGTTGTGATATGGTGAGCAGGATAGAATGATATGGTTGATAAATGGGCAAATGTTCCCGTATATTTTCCATCGTATTTGCTGCCAAATGCATCGCAATTATCTTCAATAACCCAAAGATTATACTCTTTTGCAAGCTGCATAATTGCTTTGATATTAAATGGATTGCCAAGAGTATGAGCAATGAAAATGCATCGAGTTTTTGGACTAATTGCTTTTTTCATCATTTCGATGTCAATGTTATATGTTGGAATTTCAACATCAACAAAAACAGGAATTAAACCATATTGAATAATCGGCGTTACTGTTGCAGGGAATCCAGCAGCTACCGAAATAACTTCATCACCTGGTTTTAGTCTTCTGTCGCCCAATTTCATGCTTGTAAGCGTTGAAAAGGCTAACAAATTTGCCGATGAACCTGAATTTGTTAATACAACATTATCAACTTCAAGAAAGTCAGCTATTTTTTCTGCAAATTGTTCTGAATAACGACCTTCGGTTAACCAAAAATCAAGACTTGAATCAACTAAATTAACAATCTCTTGATCATCAAAAACTCGACCAGCGTAATTAACACGATGTTTTCCTGGGATAAATTCTTTCGTGCCAAACTTTGCTTGATAATATTCTGCTGTTTTTTCTAGAATTTCTTTGCGAAGTGCGTTACTATCTTTCATTTGTATATGTTTTTTTTAATTAATTGAGATACAAGACCCTTCGACAAGCTCAGGGTGACAGTCGTAGTACGTATGTCATGCTGAGCTTGTCGAAGCATCTGCACAATATAATCGTACTTAGGTTTTTTGTTACTTGTTCCTCATATTTATATTTCTATTTGTCTTTTATTCAATTGATGATTGTAAATAGTCTGCAATTTGTTTGTTGCAAATATCCTGTATGTTTTCTTTATTTTGATATGCTTTTGTAAATTCAACAATACTGTTGAGCGTTCGTTCTAATCGCCAACGTGGTTGCCATTGCAATGCCTGACGAGCTTTTGAGCAATCGAGTTTTAAATAGGTTGCTTCGTGTGGTTGTGGATTTTTATCAATCTCGTATGATGCATTATCGCCCCATTTTGCACAAAGTTTTTGCACAATCCATTCCACTGGTTTTGCATCTTCGTCCATTGGACCAAAGTTCCATCCTTCGGCATATTTTGTACCTTCAGTATAGAGTTTTTCAGCAAGAGTTAAATAACCGGTTAATGGTTCTAAAACATGTTGCCATGGTCTAATTGCAAAGGGACTACGAATTTTTACTTTTTCACCTTGCGCAATTGCTCTGATGATATCAGGAATAAGTCTGTCGTCGGCCCAATCGCCACCACCAATAACATTGCCAGCACGTCCCGAAGCAAGTGCTAAACCATGTTGTGCGTATGTTGATGTATTGAAAAATGAATTTCTGAATGATGAAGTCACCAATTCAGAACAGCCTTTACTGTTTGAATACGGATCGTAACCGCCCATTGGTTCATTTTCGCGATATCCCCAAGACCATTCTTTATTCTCGTAACATTTGTCGGTTGTGACATTTACCAGTGCTTTTACTCCTCCAATTTGGCGAACCGCTTCAAGTAAATGAACCGTTCCCATCACATTTATTTGGTAGGTCTCAACGGGATTTTTATATGATTCGCGCACCAATGGTTGAGCTGCCATGTGAATGATTATCTCGGGGTTAACTCGTTCAATGGTTTTATGCAGTGTTTCGAAATCGCGGATATCGGCAATTGTTGAATCAACATACGAATCGATATTACATATTTTATATAAACTTGGTTCTGTGGGGGGATTCAGTGCATATCCAAAAACCTTGGCTCCTTGTTGATTGAGTAACATACAAAGCCATGAACCTTTAAAACCGGTATGACCCGTTATTAATACTTTTTTATTCTTCCAAAAACTTGTATTCATGCTTCTTATTTCCAAAGTTTCCACGCTGCGGTACCTGAGTTCCAGTATTCATTTAGTTCCATCTTGTCTCTTAAGGTATCCATTGGTCTCCAAAATCCAGTATGTTTATATGCCGAAAGTTGATTCTCTTGTGTGAGTTTTTCAAGTGGTTTACGTTCCCAAATGGTTGTATCACCTTCGGTTATATAATCGAAAATGCTCGGTTCGAGAACAAAGAATCCACCATTAATCCATGCTCCATCGCCCGTTGGTTTTTCCATAAATGATGAAACGCCATGTTCATCATTAAATTCCAATGCTCCAAAACGACCTGAAGGTTGTACCGCTGTTAAGGTAGCCTTTTTGCCCGATTTCTTATGGAAATCAACAAGGTCTTTTATGTTTACATCGCTAACGCCATCGCCATAAGTGAGTAAAAATGGTTCATTTCCAACGTATTCTTGAATTCGTTTTATTCGACCACCCGTTTGTGTGTTAACACCAGTATCAACCAAGGTTATTTTCCATGGTTCAGCATTCGATTTATGAACGTTAATTGAGTTTTCTGCCAAATCGATTGTTACATCTGCTTGATGTAAAAAATAATTTGCAAAATATTCCTTTATATAATAGCCTTTATAGCCACAACAAATAATAAATTCGTTGAATCCATAATGTGAATATATTTTCATGATATGCCAAAGGATGGGTTT
>Ga0302296_1000363_pt1 | contig 38549 bp, 31 predicted proteins | sample III_Fen_N3_1_FD_194546 | JGI IMG/M metagenome (GOLD analysis project Ga0302296, IMG submission 194546) | Peat permafrost microbial communities from Stordalen Mire near Abisko, Sweden - III_Fen_N3_1 | ecosystem: Environmental > Terrestrial > Soil > Wetlands > Permafrost | place: Sweden: Abisko... | reverse complement strand
CTTATGCAACCATTGTGAAATTAACAAGAACTTTAGCAATTATACCCATCACCTTAGTCCTTTCCTTGCTACGAATCAGAAACGAAAAGAAAAAGAATAACACTAGTCAAACGAAAGTATCCATCATAAAGATATTTCCTATGTTCATCCTTTACTTTATTGTAGCTTCTATTATTACTACAATTATCACAAGTTTTTGTTCTGGAGCTCCCTTAGCTGCTGCCGAAAGTAGTTTTACATTTTTAAAGCAATTAAGTAAATTTTTTATTGTAATGGCCATGAGTGCCATTGGCCTGAATACGAATATAATGAAACTGCTTAAGAAGGGTGGAAAACCAATTTTAATGGGATTTTGTTGCTGGATTGCAATCGCTACCGTGAGCCTATTCTTTTTACTCTAGCCATTTCGGCTATTGTTGGTTTCTTTTTGGAATAATCATACTTGGAATAGCCCCTTTCTAAATCGAGATCTGTTTCTGACTTTCCTTGTAACAAATCTCATAAAAAATATCCTCTTTGATTAATATTTCGACATTAATCAAAGAGGATTTCTTTATAATTTACATAAAATTCTTATGGCCCAAACTAAACTGTAACCGGAAACTCAAAATCTGCAACGCCGTTTATCTTGGAATGCTCGTTTTCTTCAATGGGAATAACAAGATATTTTTTTCCTTCGATAATGCTGGTTTTAATCTGGTCCATTTTATCTGCTTTAACATTAAGGATCACATCAAACTCATCTTCATAGGATTCCCGTTCTGGATATGAGTCCAGTTTTTCCTGCTGTCTTTCTTCCTTTTTTTCTTCCAGTTTTTCTTCTAATTTGTGTATCTGCTCAACCAAGGTCTTGGTGATTTTTCTTTTTTCGTTTTCAGCCTGAACCTTTTTATCTATTAAATAGTCAATCACCGGTGGTTCTTCACTGAAATTTTCTGCATAAGAGGCTTCTATTTTTGCAGTAATTTCTTCAGACAGACCCTTTTCCACAAGGATTTCCTGAACCGTTTCTTTTGTTAAAAATACCGGTTCTTCAGATTCCACCTGAAATTCTGCCTGTTCCTCGATAATCTGGCTAAGGCTCTCTTGAATGTCGCAGATAACTGAGTCGCTTTTTTCAGAATCCTGAATGGCATTTTTTATGATTGCATGAAAGGTGTTTTTCTGCTGGCTGCCTGTGGCTTTTATAGGACATCCAAGCACCAGTTCAATCAATTCATTATGTGGTTCCTCCGTATCCTTTGTATAAAACATAACAGAATGAATGTCGGTACTTCGCTCAGTAAAGGCTGGAAAAACAAACCCGGTATCCGGCGGACCAACTACCCAGTCCCGATTACGGGCTCCGATTTTATTTTCTCCCTCAATATAACCAAGCCCCGGTTTTGTTAAATTCACGGGACAGATAGCAAATAATAAATATTCATATACTTCCTCAGACTCATCCAGCTTCAGATTGTCCGTAGATTTTGTCATAACATCATAAGCATCATGAAAAACCAGAATCAGATAATTTCCTACATAACTATAGCTTTCGATAATATGTTGAAAAAATGTTTCCAGCAAGCCTTCATTTTTCAATTTACTGGCTCTTAAACCCATTAGAAACTGCTGTTTTCCACCTTCATTTTCCTCATCTGTAGGAAACTCCAGGTTTAACAGATTGTTTCCAATTGAACCTGACAAAGTTTTTTTTGCAATTTCGAGATATTTATAAAATTCATCTTCTTCCAGATTTAAAAAAGTCTCATTAAAATTAACCAGTACTTCTTTTGATGCATTAACGTAACATCCGCTCATTTTTGTAATTGTGCAACCCGTTTTCTTTAAACGGCTTTTCAATTCAAGTATTTCCGATTTATTCATTCATTACCTCCAGGTCCCCTTGTATCCTGCCAAAAAATCAAGTGGGTTCAGTTGATAATTATATAATAAAAGCAAAAATAAATCAAAGGGCTAAAATTCTTTATCTTGTAAATTTGACTCTGTTTTTCTATTACTACCAGGTCCACTCCTTTGTTTTGTCACGATAGATTTTACCGGGTTTTACCTTCAGAACTTCCTTTTTATCCACTGTAAGAACTCCGTTTATGATAACTGAATGTATTCCCTCAGGTCTGGTGTGGGTTTCCCCGTAGCAGGGATAATCTGCTTTGTCTGCAATTGTTCTGGGATCAAATATTACCAGATCCGCATCTGCTCCTTCAGCCAGAAATCCTTTGTTTTCAAGGCCAAACCTTCTGGCAACCATATAAGTACACCTGTCAATGGCGTCTAACAGACTGATTCTGTTTTGTTCTCTGACCATGGTTCTAAAAAACTTTGGATAGGTGCCACCATCCTGGGGATGTCCCGGCCGCCCCTGATCATACTGTGTTCCTGCATCACTTCCCACCATAATATAAGGTTTCTCTAATATTTCAAATACCTCATACTCTAAACCAACCATCCCAATTCCACTTTCTTCAGGATAATCCTGGCGAAGTTCCCTGTACATAGCTTCTGTAAGGGGCATACCTCTGTATTTACCGGTACCGGCAATAATACAGTTATAGTCTCCACCCCATTTTTCCACGCAGCCTTCATCAAATACCGCACTCCCAATCTGGGTTGCAAATCCACTGTAAAGACCGCTGTCACAGGTTATATCCAAACCTTCTTTTATTGCATTTTCTATCATTCTCAGAGCTTCTGCCGCCATACCAAGACCAAACATATAAGTAAGGTGTGAGATTTGTACTCCCGCTCCGGTAACTCTGCAAATATCAATAGCTTCTTTTAGGGCGTTAAGTCCCTGATAACAGTCAGTTCTGGTATGAATGGAAATTACCTTTCCATACTGTGCTGCTACTTTTGCAAGTTCTATTACTTCTTCTTTGGAACTTCCCGGAACATATTCCAGACCAAAAGAAAGACCTGCCGCGCCCATTTCAAAAGCTTCTTTGGCATAAATTTTCATCTGTTCAATTTGTATTTTGCTGGAAGGCGCATACCGGTCTGAATTTCCGGAAAGATTTCTCAGAGTAGTATGCCCCACCTGTTCAAGCTGATTAACGATAAAGCCTTCTTTTTCATATTGTTCAAAAAAGCTCCTGATATCTTCTGGTGAATTCCCACAGTTTCCATTGATGGTTGTTGTTACACCCATGGCTGCCATTATTTCACCGCACTCATGGTTTCCTTCAACATGTACATGAGGGTCAATAAATCCGGGGCACACAACATTTCCTGTTGCATTTATCACTGTTTTCCCATGAATTTCATTTCTGGTAATGGATTCTATTAATCCATTTTTAATTCCAATATTAGCTATGGTACTTCTTTTTGTTTTTGGATCCATTAAGGTTCCACCCAGTATCACAAGATCAAACATATTAACCCTCGTTCCCGCACATTTTTTGAATATCAAGTTTTTCTATATCAGTTTTTTCTATATCATTTTTTCCATATCAGTTTTTACCCGATGCAACAGCAATTTTTACTTTTATATTTTTTTAGAAGGGTTTCGCTTTTAATTTTTTAACCTGCAGCCCGGTATTTATACTGATAATCAGTATAATGACAAACATGATAATAGTTGAAAGTGCGTTTACTTCCGGTGTAACTCCTGTTTTTACCATAGAAAGAATCTTGAGAGGCAAGGTTGTACTTCCCGGTCCCGTAACAAAAAAACTGATAATTACATCGTCCATGGAAAGTGAAAAGGATAAAAGCGCTCCGGATGTAACTCCCGGCATTATCAGTGGAAGAATGATTTTCCAGAAGGTTACAAATTCGTTTGCTCCCAGATCCATAGCCGCTTCCTCCAGGTATTTATCAAACCCTGCCAGTCTTGCCCGAACCGAAATGACCACAAAGGGAATACAAAACGTTATATGTGAGAGAGTAATGCTTAAGATTCCCAAAGGCATGTTAATTGCAGAATAGATACACAACAACGCTACACCAAGTATAATTTCAGGTATAACCACTGGAATATATAATAATTGGTCTATAAAATCTTTTCCTTTAAAATGGAATTTATTTAGTCCAATGGCTCCCAATGTTCCAATCACCGTTGATACTGCTGTACTGATAACAGCAATCAGAAGACTGACCCACAAAGACTCCATCAGTGTTCTGTTATGAAAGAATGTGCCATACCATTGCAGCGTAAATCCTTCCCAGACAATATTCATTTTTGATTTATTAAATGAAAATATGATAACCATAAAAATAGGTAAATATAAAAACAGAAATACTAATCCAATATAAATATTTTTTAAAATCCCTGCCCTTTTATCCTGTTGTCCATTCTTCATATCAATAGCCCTTCCTTTCCTGATTTTCCTTAATTTTCTGATTTTTAAACTAGATACCGCCCAGTTCGTCCATACGTCCACCACTTTTTTGGTAAAGCTTAACAATTAAAAGGGTTATGGCTATCAGGAATAGGGAAAGTGCTGCTCCCAAAGGCCAGTTTTTGGCTGTTATGAACTGGTTTCGAATCAGATTTCCCATTACCAGTATTTTACTTCCACCCATAAGATCCGTTACAAAGAACAGCCCCAGTGCCGGAATAAATGTCATGATAAATCCCGCAAAAATGCCGGGCATGGTTAAGGGAAGGGTAACTTTTAAAAATGCAGTTACAGGTTTTGCACCTAAATCACTGCAGGCTTCCAGTAAGGATAAATCCAGTTTTTCAATAGAACTGTATAGGGGCATTATCATAAATGGAAGCAGGGTATACACCAATCCGATTATTACCCCGACTATATTGTAAACCAGCTGTAAGGGTTCACTGATTATTCCACTTCCCATGAGAATTCGATTAATAATTCCTTCTCTCCTTAATATGTTGATCCAACTAAAAAGTCGTATTAAAGAATTAATCATGAAGGGAACCATAACCAGTGCCATAAAAACAGTTTTTGTAATTGCTGTCTTTTGTGCAATGAAATAAGCAAAGGGATAGGCAATTAAAATACAGATTATCGTTGTTATTCCTGCAATCAGTACAGACTGACCAAAGACTTTCAAATTTGAAAGTTCAAATACCTGTAGTAAATTTTCAAAGGTAAAGCCAAGTTTCACACCACCGTAAGTACTTCGCTTCATAAAACTGATGGTTACAATATATATAAAAGGAATCAGTACAAATAACAGCATCCACAAAGACACCGGACCTACCATGATAAGAAAACCCGGGTTGATTTTTTTTCTATTTTTCATAGGCTTCCACCTCTTTTTCCATGTGGTAAACCGGAGCGTCTATAGCTTTAAATACCAAATTTCCGGTAGATAGAATAACTACAGCATCTTCTTTATTCCAATATGGATATACTTCTGTGTTCTCAGGAAGTACCGGTATTTTAGGAGACTGATTCATTTTAATTTCTTTTCCATTTAATAAAGAAATAATTACTTTATGTACATTACCCACAAAGACATATTCTTTGATATAACCTTTTAAGGAGAATCCTTCTACAGGATTTAAAGATAATTTTAAGTTTTCCAGCCTTACAGAAATATCTATAATATCCTTTTCCTGAACATAACTGTTGGTTGCAAGGACTGAACCATTTTCCAGTTCAATTTTTAAATCATCCTCATTTTTTTCAACCACCTGACCATAGAAAATGTTGGATTCGCCCACAAAATCAGCTACAAATTTGGTTTTAGGGGTTTCATAAACCACTCTTGGTGTATCTAGTTGTTCTAATATTCCACCTGACATTATGGCGATCCGATTGCTCATGGTTAACGCTTCTTCCTGATCATGTGTTACATATACAAATGTGATGCCTAATTTTCTTTGAAGATCTTTTAATTCAAACTGCATCTGTTTTCTTAATTTCAAATCCAAAGCCCCCAGTGGTTCGTCTAGTAAAAGTACTCTTGGACGATTAATAAGCGCTCTTGCAATGGCAATTCTTTGTTTTTGACCTCCTGAGAGCTGATCAGGTTTTCTTGTTTCATAGCCCGTCATCTGAACCAGGTCCAGCATTTCTCTTACTCTCGAGGTTATTTCATCTTTAGCAACTTTTTTAACTGTCAGACCAAAAGCGATATTTTCAAAAATAGTCATATGGGGAAATAATGCATAATTCTGAAAAACCGTATTAATCTCCCTGTTATAAGGCTTTGTATCCTGAATTTCTTTATTCTGTATATAGATATTTCCGGAAGTAGGTCTTTCAAATCCTGCCAGCATGCGGAGAGTTGTTGTTTTTCCACAGCCTGACGGTCCAAGCAGGGTTAAAAATTCACCTTCCTCGATTGTCATGGATAAATTCTTTACAACCTGATTATTGCCATATGCTTTGCAAACATTTTCTATTTTAATAATTGGTTCTGACATAATGACTCCTCCTTTAAGTTTAAAAAATGAGATTGTCCACAATGGCAGCCAACTCACACTGGAAATTATGACAAGTGAACCTGCAAAAAAGTTCACTTGTCATTAAAAATTTTTTATAATCTTAGTTTATGTATAAAAAGATTACTATTTACTCTTTAATCTTATTCCATACATCAACTACTTTAGTCATATCGTCCCCGATATCCTTTAAGTACTGAATTTTGCTTCTTTCTTCAAGAGGCATATTTTTAATTGGATTGTTTAAATAACTTTCATCCAGATATTCCAATGCTGCACTGTTTGGATTGAAATATGGGAAAACAGTAGAAATATATGCACTATTTTTACCATCTAAGATATAATCAATCAGTTTATATGCGTTATCTTTATTTTTACCTTCTTTTGCAATACTTAATTCGTCAAAACCAAAATAAACACCTTCTTTTGGATAAATACCTATTATAGAAGGATTTGCATCCATGGCAAGAGCACATTCAGCTCCATAGATGAGACCAATAGAACATTCACCATTGATTAATAATGTTTTTGGAGAATCACCATTAAAAGCATGAATATTAGGTTTTAATGCTTCCAGATAATCGCTGGCTGCTGCTAATGCTTCGTCACTGGTGTCATTGATATCATAACCCTGTGCCATTGATGCCATACCAACAACTGCTCTTGCATCATCAATTACTACGATAGAATCTTTATATTTTGGATTAAGCAAATCCTGATATCCTGTAATATCATCTTTGATTACATCTGTATTTACTGCGATTACTGCATTTGCGCCCATATAAGGGATTCCATATTTACCTTCTGGATCGTATTCACTCTTTAAGAAATCATCACTGATATTTCCAATATTTTTTAATTTTGTTTTATCAATTTCATCAATAATGCCGTCTTTCAGAAATGCATTATAATAAGATGTGCCGCACATAATTACGTCATAAGTATCTTTTGCAGACGTAGTTACCTTTGCAAGCATTTCATCTATTGATGAATAATAGGTTACATTAACCTTAATTCCTGTTTCTGCTTCAAAATTATCAAAAGTTTCCTGAGGTATATATTCAGTCCAGCAGATAATATTTACTTCTTTTGATGCTTTTGCGCTACTTCCGCATCCTGTCAGAACACTACATCCAATAACCAGTAGCATTAACATGGCCAATAACTTTTTCCCGTTTTTCTTTTTCATAATCATTCTCCTCTGTTTTTATTTAAAGGCGCACAAGTCTGACTTGTGCGCCTTTGCAAACAATGCTAATTTATACAGTTAATAATCTTACTACTATAGTGCTTTATTTCCTCGTTCCCCGGTTCTGATTCTTATAGCATCTTCAATGTTACGGATAAAAAACTTGCCATCTCCCACATTTCCTGTAGCAATTTCTTCTCTGATTTTTAAAATCAGTTCTTCAACCTTTTCGTCTTCTACAACAACTTCAACTCTGATTTTTGGTAATAAATTAATGTTGGTTTTAAAACCTTTGATTTCGTTTACGCTTTCGGTCATACCTCTTTGGGTTCCACACCCCATGACACTGGATATTGTCATTCCTCCACAGTGATAAAAATCCAGTACTTCTTTGACTTTTTCAAGTTTTTCAGGTCTGATAATCATTACAAGTTCTTTCATAATCTTCCTCCTTTGTCCTCAAAAACAATTTGTCCATTCATTATGGTTAACATAACTTTTGTATTGAGAATTTCTTCGGGACTTTCCTGGAATAAATTTTTACTAAGAATTACCAGGTCAGCATACTTTCCAGCTTCCAGAGTTCCTGTTTTGTCTTCCATTCCAACAACGTATGCGGTTCCCCAGGTGTAAGCAAGAAGTGCTTCTTCCAATGTGATTTTTTCATTTTCAGAATAAGGACCATACTCTATCTGGTTGACGCCCTTTCTGGTAATAGCCTGATATATATTTGGTAGTGGATCATAATCTGCAATGGGAAAATCTGTACCAAGTGCCAGAACAGCACCTGTATTTAATAAAGATTTATGCGCCCATTCATAACGGCTTCTTTCCGGACCAACCCGGTGTATTTTGTCAAATTCATCCAGTGGAAGATGCAGGGGCTGCATAGATACAACTACGTTTAACTCTGCAAATCTTGGAATATCTGCTGGATCAATCAGTTCAATATGTTCAATGGCATTGCGTATATTATGATTATCCTGGCTCTGGTTGGATTCCTCACAGACATCTAACAATGTACGTACTGCCAGGTCTCCAATGCAGTGGACTCTGGTACTATATCCCTGGCGATTTGCTTCTTTTACCCATTTATGATATTGCAGAGCCGGATGATTCAAGTAGCCCTTTTCACCTGGTAAATCCGAATATTCTTCCAGAAGGGCTGCTGTATAAGTGGAAGTAACTCCATCTGCAAATCCTTTTAAACCGCCAATCCGAAGTTCATCACTTTGGTATTTTTCTTTATATGGAGCTATTTCCCATATACGGTCCGGATCCACTTCTGTTCCCGGAAATAATACAAGGCGGATGGTCATATCACCTGAATCTTCAATTTTTTTGGCAATTCCATATTCCCCATCAATCTGTTCCGGAAGTTGTGCTCCCATTTCAGTAAAAGTGGTAATTCCTTTTTCGTTTAATCGTTGAATAAGCCTTCTTTGTAAAAATTCTTTTTCCTCTTCCGGTAATTTATTATCATACTGTCTGCATAGCAGATCGCCACCTTCTCTTACCAGACCATTTAATTCCCCATTTGGTAATTTGTCCACCGATCCAAACTGTGGTTCCCAACCACTTAAGTAACCGCTCTCTTTCAATGCTGCTGAATTCATCCATTCTGAATGACCATCTACAGACTTTAGATATACCGGTGTATCGGGGAAATATTTATCCAACGATAATTTTGTTGGGAAAGGTGCATTGTCCCAATAAGAGGGAAGCCATCCGTAACCAAAGTACCGTTCCAGTCCTGGATATTTTTTACTGAACTCCACCATCATTTTCACACATTCTTCTTCTGAGTGTGCCTGGCTTAAGGTGTTGCAGAAATAATCACAGCTCATAAGTGCTCCCTGTATAAAATGTGCGTGAGCATCTCCAAAACCAGCCATGATAAGGCTGTCTTCATAATGTCTAACTTCTGTAGATTCACTTGTATATGCCTGAAGCTCTTCTTCTGCTCCCACAAAAAGGATTTTTTTTCCTTTAATGGCAATGCCTCCTGAGATTGTTTCTGGCGTAAGCCCTGTAAAAATTGAATTTCCATAAATAATCAAGTCTGCTTTTTCCAAAATGACACCTCCTTTGTTTACATTATGAAGCTTTATTTATGATGATTTATTCATGATAATAAATTCGTAATAATTTATTCGTGATGCATTAATATTCCGTACATTTCCGGTCGTCTGTCCCGGTATACTCCCCAGGATCTGCGTTGTTCCTTTATCTCTTCCAGATCAAATTCTGCTGTCAGAATAGTTTCTGTTTCTCTGTCAGCTTTTGCTACTATTTCACCTGTTTCATCTGTAATAAAAGAGGAACCGTAAAATATCATAGTGGTTTCATCTGTTTCGCTGCCAATCCTGTTAGCTGCAAGAACCGGAATGATGTTGGCTGCCGCATGTCCCTGCATACATCTTTGCCAATGGGGCTGACTATCTTTTTTTAATACTGGCTCAGAACCGATTGCCGTTGGAAAACACAAGATTTCTGCGCCCATAAGTGCCATGCATCTTGCGCTTTCCGGAAACCACTGATCCCAACAGATTCCTACTCCAATGGTTCCATATATGGTTTTAAATACTTTAAAACCTGTATCTCCAGGGGTAAAATAAAATTTTTCTTCGTAACTATGTCCATCCGGAATATGCGTTTTCCTATATTTTCCTAAAACTTTTCCATCTCCATCAATCGTAGCTACTGTGTTAAAAGCTGTATTTCCAACTCTTTCAAAAAAACTAATGGGCAGAACAACTTTTAATTCTTCTGCGATTTTTCTAAAATGAAGAACCGCCGGATTCTCCTCAAGAGTTGTAGCCAGTTTCAGATATTCATATTTTTCCTGCTGACAGAAGTATGGGGTTTCAAACAGTTCCTGTAATAAGATAATAACTGCACCTTCACCAGCAGCTTTACGGACAAGTTTTTCCGCTTTTGCAATATTATCATTTCTGTCCCAGGAGCAACTCATCTGCAGTACTGCAACTTTAATTTTTGCCATGCTTCACCTTTTCTGCTTTTCATATCTTCAGCTTTGTTATTTTAGTTTTAATGCTATTGTACTTCATTTTGTAAACTCAAAAAGGGCCCTACTTGACGTAGCGCCCCTTTGCAAATTAATTAAATGTAAGTATAAACAACATTCTTAAATTGTGCAACTCCTATTTTATAAAAATTAAAAAAATTTGTTTTTTAAGGTTTTTTATGATGTTTTACTGTTTTTCTATCTTATTTTTGCAGTTTATCATACCACTGCTGAACGTCATCCTCTGTTTTACTGTTTACATAAACTATTTCATCTTCTAATTTAATCTGAAGTATGGGTGTATAGCCACGATAAATAAACATCATGCATTTTCCGGTCACCTTTCCATCAAAATGTCCCACCAGTTATTTATCCGTGTCTCCGCCGTTGGTTCTTACATAATCATCTTCTGGAATGCTGTCGATGATTTCAACAGACTGTATTTCATTTTTGGTGAAATCAATATGATACATAGCTCCATCAATGGTAATATTATTTCCTTCCATGACAACTGAAACATTTGTGTTTTCCAGACTGATTAATAGCGCAAACACCCCGATTAGCAAGGCAGCTACAAACACCGCAGTTCCAATACTGATTGCTTTTACTGAAGTTTTTGCCATGTTCATGGAATAATTGGTGCCACATAATCTGTCCTGAACCAAAGTATGAGGGTCGTCAGGATTACTGTACCAGCCATTCTTCCAGTATTCATCATCGTCTACAGTGATAGGTGCTGTATCTGCTGAAAGTATTTTCTTCCTTTTTTCTACAATATAAATAACTCCCGCCAATACAATAAATACCGGTAATATCTGCAAAAAGATGTAGATCCAGAAATCCATTGCATTAAGCCACTGATTCCTGATAATTTCAACTGCCAGGTAACACCAGCTTAAAAGATTTAAATAATTCGCCTTTACTATAAATATGGACCAGGTGCGTTTTTCCATTCGGTTAACCGCCATATTTATATCACTATTCATACTGTAAACCACGTTCTGACGACCTGACAGCCAGAAGGCCAGTCCGGTAAAAACCAACGTTATTCCAAGGGAACTTGCTGCAAATATCCATCCATAGGTACCTGCACCAAAGTATTCTTTTAATTGTGGCAATATCAGAGTAATAAAAATCATAATAATCACCGGCAGATTCCACCAGGCTGAAATCGGTAATTTATCAGATACGGTTGCGACGACTGTATCTACATGTACCATATGGGTAGTTTCTTCCATCAGCCAATTATGTTTCATTTTAAGGTCATACATTTTCCGGTGCATCCTATAAACCAGACCCAGTCCAAGTCCAAAGAAAAGGCATAGCCATAAACTCCACAGCAGAATAAAAGTCATCAGATCTACAAAGCAAAGCAGGCATAATAAACTTCCTATTATTAGGTTCCAAAGGTTAAATCCCTTAAAATATTTCTTATATTTGGCTGATAGTGCCAGTACTTCTTCATGATTTATTTCAGCTTTTGGAATATGAACACCAAGGATCATTCCTTCGCTATACTTTTCTTTTCCTGAATAAACAAACGCAAATATTCCCACCATGGCAAGATCCATCATAAGGAAAAATATAAACATAACGATACTCATCCCTTAACCCTCCATTACCAGATTACCCGAAGGATTCATCTGGAGAAATATTTCTTCACATATTTTTAGAAATTCCTGCTTTTCCATACCCTTTAATCTGGCTTCTGCGCTTAATAATTCAAGTTCTGAAGCAAGTTTTTCCCGAAACTGCCCTGGATTATTCCTGACAGAGCAGACAGTTGCACCTTTTCTTCTGTCAATTTCAATAAATCCCTCTAATTTCAGAATCTGATAAGTTTTATTTACGGTCATAGTGTTTACTCCGGCATCCTGAGCCAGTTGCCTGACTGTGGGCAGATTCTCGCCGAATTTCAATTCACCCTTACCAATTCCCATAACAATCTGATTACGCATCTGCACATAAATAGGAATGCTACTGCTCATATTTAGTGATATTATCATTTGACATCCTCCATACTTTATTGATTTAAGTATCATTTATAATAATACAAAGAATACTTAAAGTCAATGTATTCACGTAAAAATTATCGTTCCTAATATGAGTTAGTCTACCTTTTCCTCAATGTCTCCATCTGTTTTCATTGTTCTCGCCTCTTTTAAGAGACGTATAAACTCTTCCGGTATAGGTATCACAATCTGAAGCATGAAAATTTCATTTTCCAGACTGGTATAGAGTGTTCCTCCATATTTTTCTGCCAGATGCTTCATACTTTTGATTCCAAACCCATGAAAATCCTGATTTTTCTTGGTGGTTACCGGAATACCCTCCACTATCTGCAAGCTACTCTCATAATAATTATTGGTCTGAATACTAAGGAAGCTTCCAGTAGCAGAAATGGTAAGACTGATTACTCTTTTTTCCCTGTCCCTATGCTTGCTAACGCACTCAATTGCATTATCCAGAGCGTTTCCAAGCAGGGCATAGATATCCAGCGTACTCATAAAATCCAGCTGGCTGGCATCTACAGTACAGGTAAGTTTGATATGGTGTTTTTCACAATAAAGACTTTTTTCAGACAAAATGGTGTTGAGTACTTCATTTTCTGTCTTTAAAACATTGTCATATATCATAATGGAATCTTCTGCTTCTTCCAGAAATTTATCTCTTTCTTCACTATTAATATCCTTCAATGCCTGAATCTGATGTTTTAAATCATGACATTTATGGTTGATGATTTCTATGTTTTCTTTTGACAGATTATACTGTTTCTGCCGCTCGTATAGCAACTGTTTCACGATTTCCTTTTCCCTGTTCAGGGTGCTGATACGGAAAATACTATACTGAACAACCAGTACAAGGGTAGAATTAAAAAAATCATAGATGGCTCCCCGATAATTTACCTTGCTATAATCGGTCGTTCCAGCCAAATAGATATTCTGACCCATAAAGGAAGAAAAAAACAGCACAATTAGCATAAGAAGAAAATAGAGAATGGTCTGAATACGATCTTCGTAAAGGATTCCCCCACAGGCTTTCAGTTTTGTGGCAAAAATACGGGCAATGAGATAATACCAGACCAGGCAGGTAACAATGCATATCAGAATATAAAGCCAAAGGTAATTGGTTAAGTCTTTCCAAAGACCCAGTGCCAGAACTTCATTCACTAATACATATTCTATGTGTTGCACAGAATAGCCGGCTATTCCCATAAACAAGGCATCGCTGAAAGTTATCTGATAACAAATGCGGATATGAATCAAAGATAGAATTACCAGAAATATATACCAGGTAATGGATACTACTTTCATAAGATTATCAGAACCAAATGCCAATAGCCAGCTTCTCAAATCTACATAGGAAATCGCTACCATAACCAAGATAAAGAAGCCTACATAAGACTTAATTCCAAATTTATCTTTTCTCTTGGCAAATGACCATACAAAAAGTTGTTCCGCAAGAATAACCTCTATGATAAATCGCAGTTCTTCAAAAACATTCAATAGATTCATTATTGAAGCCCTCCTACATATCTGGTGAATTCCATAAGAAACTCATTTTTCTTATTGCGGCTGATTTGCAGACTGTCATTTCCTGCTTTAACACTGTTTCCGCTGATAGCTTCCACATATTTCAGATTTACCAGATAGCAGTGATTGCTTCGTATAAAATGATATTCTGAAAGAACGTCTTCTGCCTCTTTCATGACTCCCCTTACGGTATAGTTGCCATTTACCGTGTGATATATAAGATAATGGCGGATAACTTCAATATAGCAGATATCCGAAACATTCAGGTGTACAACTCCATCCGGGGTATTTAATGTGAGCTTTTTATCCTGATTTCTGGATATATAACGCATTGCCTTCTGCATTTTCATTACAAAATCCGGGTAAGATACCGGTTTTATCACAAAATCTACAGCTTCCACCTCATAGCCATTAATGGCATATTGCGCCATATTTGTAACAAACATTAAAACAACACGTTTATCCATACGTCTCATTTCTTTTGCTGTCTCGATTCCATTAAGACCCTTCATTTCGATATCCATCAGTACCAGATCATAATCTCGGCTGTAATTATTTAAAAAGTCACTGGAATTATGAAAAACAGATACGGTTATGGTTATCATATTTTCCTGCTCAAAGCGTTTGATATAACTTTCCAGTAGATCAGTTATTTTTTTTTCATCATCAACGATAGCCAGTTTCATTTCGTGTCCCCCGTTTTTTTATAAACGCACTACAAAGACCTCTACATCCTTAAACGGTTGCAGAGATCCTTTGCATTGCAGGCAGATGTCAATAATTTCCAGTAAACTTTCGCCTTTTCATATGTCTATTTTATACTTATTTTTTATACATATAAATAGTTTATTTACTTACTTCTACCCTGACTTTATTTTTATTATTTTTCTTTTTAAAGAGTTTTACGGTTACAGTTCCAGCTGCCAGAAGTACCAGTACTCCTGCTACTGCATCAGCAGCATAAAGTCCTTTTTTCCAAAGAGGTGTAATTGCTACCACTTTACTGGTTTTTGACATTCCGTTCATGGCGTTGCTGTTTGCTACCGCATACGTAACATTTTTTGCTGCTCTCTGAAGATTCGTAACTACTGCAGGAGTCATCTGGTCATCCGTTAATGTCCAGAGTGTTGCATCGGTATTGAGCCATAAATCTGTTCCAGCTTCAATACCTTCTCTCAGATCTTCATAAGCAAATACTGAGTAAGATGCCTGGTCAGTTACAACCATTCCTTCAAATCCCCACTCATCTCTGAGGGTTGCTGTCATAAGACCATAATGTCCACCTGTCCAGCGGGTTCCAAGACGATTCATGCTGGCCATCATACCATGTGCATTACCTTCTCTTACTGCAATTTCAAAAGGTTGTAAATATATTTCACGTACAGATTGTTCATTTGCAAACATTGCCCCACCCATACGGTTTGTTTCCTGATCATTTAAAGCAAAATGTTTTACTGTTACAATGGTTCCTTTTGACTGTGCACCGGAAACAGTACCAGCTGCCATTTTACCTGAAAGAAAACCATCTTCAGAATAATATTCAAAGTTTCTTCCGCTGTAAGGTGAACGGTGAATGTTGCAGGCAGGAGCGTACCAAACGGTTACTCCCAGTGCAAGACTGTCTTCACCAATACATTTACCAAACTCTTGTGCAAGATCCAGATTCCAGGTAGAAGCAATCACAACTTCCGGTGGATAAGAAGTTCCGCTGTCACCTCCTACAAGTGTGCCAGAGATACCTGCAGGGCCGTCTTTATCTACGGTAGCTGGAAGCAATGTGGATTCAATACCTGAAGTAGCATATCCTCCAATACGGACAAGCGTATCCAGATCTGTTACAGACATCTGTTTAATTAATGTATCCCATAAACTGTCATGATAATCTGTCCCCAGTAAGGTAGCAGCATTCAGTTTTCCAAATTCTTCACTGGTGGCACCGGTTACTGGTGTTTCCGTATTTCCATCATCAGAAGATGAAATCGCTAATCCGCCAAGCATTTCGTCGGATGCGGTAAGGTTTCCAGCCGCATAAGTTGCAGGCCATGTACCTGCCCAGTCACTTCTGGTTAAATATTTAAAACCTGAATCATAGTAGGAAATATCCGTTGCATCAAACTGATTGGTAATGGTATTTCCTGTTGCCTGTGATACTGCATAAGTAGTAGCATCCAGAGTACCTACCGTAACTTTATTGGTAAGTGTTGTGTTTCCATCATAATCCATACCATCAGCTGTTGTTTTTCCTTTTGCTGCAAGTACATTATTTAATGCATCATGAGCATTAGTTCCGGCTGTAAAATAGTAATCCCCGGCATCTACGATATAGGTACCATAGCCTTTTGCATCATAAGTTTTCATTTCTTCTTTTGGAACCGATACGGTCACAACTTCATTCTGCCCTGGTTCAATGGATGCTGTTTTTCCAAGTCCTACCAGTTCAACCGAAGATTTTTCAATTGAATTCTGTTTGTCATAATCTGTGTATGGAGACTGCATGTAAATCTGTACAACATCCTTACCTGCCACATCACCGGTGTTGGTAACTGTAACAGACACTTCATAAGAATTTTCAGTTTCTTTCACAGAATATCCTGACCAGCTAAAATCAGTATAGGATAAGCCATATCCAAAAGGATATTGAACTGTTGATGAATAATCATAATTTGCCTTGGTTTCATTTCCAAGCACAACATCTTCATATCTTGTTTCATAGTAACGGTATCCTACATAGATTCCTTCTGCATATACCATGTAACCATTGCCAAAATCCACAGTGCTATTACCAATTGTGTAATAACCTGAGTTTGCAATGCTTGGAGCACTTAAGGAATCATAAGCATAAGTATCTACCAGTGCGCCGGATGGATTTATGGTTCCTGTCAATGCTTCACCAACAGCATTTGCGCCAGTTTCTCCCAAAGCACCAATCCAGATGCAGGCATCAACATTATAATCATTTAAAAATCCAAGTTCCAGAGCATTCTGGGTATTCAGCACTACTATAACCTTATCAAAATTATCACAGGCGGTCTGAAGCATAGCCTTTTCATTATCATCTAACTGCAAATAAGTATACCCTGTATCAAGAGGTGCACTTGACAGATCTGAGCTTTCTCCTCCCGAACGTCCAATCACCACAATTGCAGCATCACTGTAATCTGCATAACTTGCTTTCACTTCATCAGTATAGACATTTGCCGGAACTTCATTTACCGCGAATGCTCCCTGTCCATATACATCCGGAGTGGTTTTACGGTAAGTGGAACCGGCACCTGTTTCATAAAAATCCCATAAAACAGAATTCAATTGATACCCTGCATTTGTTAATGCTATTTTTAAGTTTACAGCTTTGGTAGTATCTACAGAACCGGCTCCGCCACCACCATATACAGGATCTACGCTATCCTGTCCAAATACTGTAATTTTAGCTCCGGTAGCAAGTGGCAGAGCATTGTTTTCATCTTTTAAAAGGACAATACCCTCTTCTTCGATCTGTGTTCCCACTTCCTGAAGATGGGCAGTTCTGTCTTCCGCAGTGGTATAGTCACTGGTGTAATAATCACTGGCTTCTCCTTCAGTGGATACAATTTTCTGGGTCGACTGATTAAAATGTACCGAAATCAGATTTTGAAATTTTAATGCATAATTATTTCCAATAATAAGACCAATCACAATTGCTGCACACAGTACATAAACAACCAGGGCCTTCCAGGTGGAAATTTGTTTCTTCTCTTTCATAGTTAACCTCCCTTAACATTAGTGAATAAGTTTCCTTACAGTGGAAGAATAACATGAAATAAAAAGGCTTGCGGATTTAGGCATATGATGTAAATGGTCAGGCATATCCTGTGGTTTAGCGGTCTCCTGTGTTTTTGTTTTTTCCTTCTGTTTTTAAATTAGCGGTAATAAAAATGAGAACATATTTTCAAAAATCTCCACTCTGTTTACTTCATTGTGCAATGAATGGAAATTTCCTTCCCATATTTTTAACTGTATATCTTTATTATGAGTTCTATTAAAAAAGAGTTCGGTGGCCTGATGACTAGTAACCTGATCTGCACTTCCATGCTGTAGCAACAGCGGTAAATTAAATTCTCCTGCATGCCTGATATTCCAAGCTCCTGCTTTGCATGCACCTGCCAGCATATGCCCTGAAATGTTCCCATGTACCAGCGGATCTTTTGCATAATTAACGGTATATATTGAATCTTTTGACAACTTTCCAGCGTCAATTCCAACATCTATAAGATAATCCGGTTTAAAGATATCCAGAAAAAACGCAACAGGTCGAACCAAAAGAGGGTTAATTGTAAGGCGAAGCCAGGGTGATGACGCAATTACTCCAGCCACTTTTGATTTTCTTTTTAAAGAATGATGAATTACAAGGTTCCCTCCAAGACTATGCCCATAGAGAAACACCGGTGATTCTGGAAATTTTTCTGAAGCCTCTGAAAGGAGCACATCAATATCATCCAAAAGTTTTTCGAAATTATCAATATGTCCGCGTTTACCAGAAGATGCTCCATTTCCATGTAAATCAACAGAGATAAGCCCATAGGATTTATCCGAAAAAAAATCTCTCAGATATTCAAAACATCCTCCATGATCACCTTGTCCATGTATCAGGCAAAGCACTGCTTTTATAGGTCCCTCCGGTTTTGTAAGTTGGAAAAAAAGTTCTGAACCGTCCGAAGTAATTTTTTTATAATACTGATTTACCATAGTTATCATCTCCTCATTTTTTAATCATTCATATCCCATCTGGTTAGTATGGAATGCATTATATCATACCGTAAAAAATTTTTCATTTCTTTTTAAAATTTGATTTTACAAAAGTAACACAAAAAAGCAACCCAGATTCGATTACCTCTGAGTTGCTTCTGAACTTCTATCTTATATCTTTTTCTTATCTTTCAGTTAAAACCATAAATATTTCTTGTGATTCTATATCCCAAAGCAACAATGGAACGGCCAAATTTTCCCGGAACATTAAGGGAACGACCCAGTATTCTTTTCCGTATTTTTTTATAAAGTTCTAAATCATAGCTTTTTAAATACTTCCACAACTGATCTTTTTTGACTATACTTTCCCTGCTTCCTTCTTTTATAAGAAATACGGTACATACGGTCATCATCATCATAAGATATTTTATCATGTAATTTCGTAATTTTTTACTTTCAATTTTTCTCAGATCATATGTTTCGATCATAATCTTTGTTATCTTTATCTGCTGATCGATTCTTTTGATCATAACCTGTTCATTAACCGACTGATCTTCCCGTCCGATATAATAGCGGTAAAAATCCACATCCAGATAATATAGGGATTTTACAAAAGGAAGCGGTTGGTAAACAAATATATTGTCCACATAAAAAGTGTGTTTTGGCAGACGAAGTCCACAATTTTTTAATAAATCCGTTTTATAAATAGTAGAATGCATTAAAATATTCTGGCTTTGTCTGAAATGCATCATATCATCCCAGGTAAATATCTGATCCTTCGGTAAAGCCGAATCATAGTTAATGACTTTTGTTTTGTTTAAATTTGGCTTTTCATATACATAATTGGTTATCAGCATATCCGGAGCATGATCCTCAGATACCAGTTCTTTGATTTTACTCATGACCCGGGACAAAGCCTCTGCGTTTACCCAGTCATCACTATCTATAACCTTATAATATATTCCGGTGGCATTGGCAAGCCCAGTATTTACAGCCTCGCCATGCCCTCCATTTTCCTGATTTACAACTTTGATAATATCAGGATATTCTGACTGGTATTTTTCTGCAATCTTTTGTGTATCATCAGAAGATCCATCATTCACTATAATTATTTCAATTTCGTCTCCGGCATATAATAAGCTTTCAATTGCATGACCCATATATTCCGCAGAATTATAACAAGGAATTGCAGCCGTTAAAAATTTCATTTCATATAGCTCCTTTAAACTGTCTATTATTTCAAAATAAAATTTACCAAGATGTCTAGTTTGTACTTTCCTGTTTAAAAATAACTTTAAAAATCGGGAAGAAAACCCAGAAGGAAATAGCACTGTTGATAATCATAGTTAATACATCTGCAATAGTTTCTCCGGCAGAACCCATATTCCAAACATTCATCAGCAGATTATAAATAGGTGCTTTATACAATCCCTGAAGTGCCGCTGCACCGATAGAAATAACAATATATGCTGCAACATACCAGAAAGCTGCTTTTGCAACACTGGTGTTAGATTTAAAAGTTACATTTCTCTGTAAGAAGAAATTGATAATCTGAGCGATTCCCATGGTAATCTCGACTGCAAGGAAATATGCCAGACCACCGCCTCCGCCATTTGCCAAAGTTCCGGCGGCATAATCAAATATAAAATATGGATTGCCATTTAAATTAGTTCCAATATGCCAGACCTGAAAATTTGTGTCGACAAGGTTTGTCATACCAAATATATTTCTAAAAGCAGGCATTAAAATCATCTGCAATACGGTAACTCCATTGGAAACTATGAAAAAAATCAAAAACTGAGCCAGGGTAGGGTGTTTTTCGCTAAAACCCTTCCATCTTTCTTTCAACATCTGAACCATTAATTTAAACCCTCCATCTATTTTTTTAGAAAATATGATCTGCAGAACAAACTATTATCTATCCGATAATTTCTTCTCATATTCCTTGTTTTTTCTTGCATTTCTAAAGAAGCCTGCTATTACTTTGCCCATTCCTTTAAAGAAACTGCCGTTTACTACCAAAACAATTCCGTCCACCATCTCCATGCTTACAGCACCACTTGTCATTTTTGCAAGTCCTCTGAAAGGCATATTGTAGATAAATAAAATGTTTAAATCCGGTTTTCCTTTTTCTTCGCTCTTGATTTTCAGATTCGTTAATATGCGGTATATAAATCTGGCCAGTCTGCTTTTTGCATAATACATCTGACAGAAAGAATCGTTGATTCCAAGGTCCCCTGACCATTTGCCAGAAGGTATGGGATGTCCAAGTAGAGTTTCATATTCTTCGCTTTCCACTTTCTGAATCATTCCTGAAAAATAAGACGGAAGTGTTGCTGCATCATACGGATATAAGCTTGTGGTTTCTTCCTGAAAAAGTTTTCCTTCAAGCTTAATGTCTTTTACATTAGCACCAACTGATATGGTATAATCTCCTCCTTCAACCTCCCACTTATTGGTTTTTATATTCCAATAACGAAAAGTCTTGTCATCAAAAGGTATGGTTACTTTTTGTTTTTCACCTGCTTTTAAGAATACCTTGCTAAAGCCTTTTAATTCTTTTTCAGCACGGAAAATTCTGCCTTTTGGTCCACCAACATATAGCTGTGCTACTTCAGCTCCATTAAATTCTCCAGTATTTTCAAGCATAAAGCTTACACTATCCTTTTCTATCTGAAGATCCGAATATTCAAAAGAGGTATAAGATAATCCATATCCAAATGGATACTGAACTCTTACCTGACTGATATCATAATAACGGTATCCCACAAAGATTCCTTCACGGTATTCAGCGCTTCGCTCTGTACTTGGAAAATATCTGAAAGAAGGAGTATCTTCGTATTTGATAGGATAAGTTTCACTTAATCTTCCTGATGGATTAGCATCTCCGGTAATAACATTTAACATGGCACTTGCGCCAGCCTGTCCGCTAAGATAGCCGTGAAGCAATCCTTTACAGCAATAATGCCAAGGCATTTCTATAGAAGCGCCTGCACTTAAAATCCCTACAATATTGGGATTTACTTTTACCAGAGATTCTAATAATTTTATCTGGTTCTGTGGAATTCTCATATGGTAGCGATCCAGTCCTTCGGACTCACTAAGTTCATCCAGACCAAAGCAGAAGATAACAATATCAGCTGTTGCTGCAAGTTCTAATGCTTCTTTTATCAGAAGAGCATTTTCTTCTCCAGTTCTGATATATCCCTGGGAATAACCAATACAGTTTAACGGGTAAGAATGAATCACCTCCGCCATGGTTTCCAGGCTTGTAGGATTTACTACAGAAGATCCTGCTCCCTGATATCTTGGAGTTGCTGCAAAATCACCAATTAACGCAACTTTACTGCCTTTTTCTAAAGGAAGAATATTTTCATCATTTTTTAAAAGTACGATGCTTTCCTGGGCTGCTTTTCTTGCTACATTATGATGAGCCTGCTTGTCAAAGTCTTTCTTTCTTGATTTATCTTCATTTAAGGTAAGCACTGCTTTCAGAAGATCGTCTACACAGGAATCCAGTTCTTCCATGGTAAGTTTTCCTGTTTTAAGAGCATCTAAAATCTCTCTGGCAGGATCTAAACCAGGTGCCGGCATTTCAAGGTTCGATCTTGCTGCAACGCCAGCAACATGATCATTTGATCCGCCCCAGTCTGTTATAACGATTCCATCAAATCCCCATTCCTTACGTAAAATATCCTGTAAAAGATGTTTGTTTTCATTTGCATATTCGCCATTTACTTCATTATAACTACTCATGATTGCATGGGCTTTTCCCTGTTTTACAGCAATTTCGAATCCTTCCAGATAGATTTCTCTAAGGGTTCTTTCATCAATTACTGAGTTGGAGGCCATTCTGCGTAATTCCTGATTGTTAACTGCAAAGTGTTTTGGACATGCATACACGCCCTGGCTCTGAATACCTTCCACATAAGAAGCTGCCATCTTGCCTGCAAGATAAGGATCTTCTGAAAAATATTCAAAATTTCTTCCACACAAAGGACTTCTTTTAATGTTCAGGCCTGGTCCAAGAAGTACATTTACATCCTGGGCAAAAGCTTCCGCACCAATGGTTTTTCCAATTTCTTCTCCAAGTGTTACATCCCAACTGTTTGCAATAGTAGCCGCTGTTGGAAAACAGGTGGCTTTTACCGACGCATTTAATCCTAAATGATCACCTTCGCCTGCCTGTTTACGAAGTCCGTGAGGTCCGTCCGAGCAAAAAATGGAGGGTATACCCAATCTTTCAATATCTCTGGACTGCCATACATTCTTGCCGCTTAAGAATGCTGCTTTTTCTTCCAGAGTCATTTGCTTTAAAATATCTGTACTTTTCATAATTTCTACTCACCCATACTTTCTATCATCTTATTAAATGGAACTATTTTCACTTTTATTTTTTTGATTTATGTTTTCATATGCCTGAATATCATGTTCCAAAACCTCCCCATATCTTTAGTTCTTGCAAAATTCTTTTTCATAACCTAAAAGTTTAAATAAAAATCATCAATTTAACTCGGATTCGGAAATACTAATCATAAATATTAGTTTATAACCTTCTATCATGTTTGGAGTATATCATAAGAATAATATTTTTTTTCTATTTCGGCATAAACAGTAGTTTTTAATGCATCACTGGTAATTTTAAAGTATAAAGGGCGTAAAAAGGCTGTGAAATTGTAAATATTTCCAATAATATCAGGATCGTTTGCGATGGTATCCAATTTATAACAAAAAACTGATGCAAATTATTCTAAGAATAATCTGCATCAGCTTCATTTTTTTATTCATCTAATTTCTTTAGATGTTCTTCGTACTTTACCATATTTTCTTCATAACCGTTTATTTTCTTGTCCAGGTATTTCAATGTAGTCTGAAGTTCTTCAATTTTTTCCACGATTTGTTTTCTCTGTTCCACAAGCAGTTCTTTTCTCGCTGCAATGGTTTCTTTTCCCCGCTGGAATAAGGATACATATTCTATGAGACTTTCAATGGAAAGTCCGGCACTTCTCATGCATTTGATAAATTCCACCCACCGGCAGTCTTCATCTGTATAGTCCCGGTTGCCGCTGCTATTTTTGTGAACCGGAGGCAATAAATTAATTCTTTCATAGTACCGTAAAGTATCCGCTGTCATTTCATATTTTTTACTTACTTCTGCAATATTCATTTATTCATCTCCTATCTTATGTAAACTTATTTCTGCTTATTTTTTCTGTGTATTTTTTCTATATGTTTTTTCTATGTATTTTTTCTATATGTTTTTTCTATGTATTTTTCTACAATTTTTTTTCATACTTTTTCTCCATTATAACACATTTGTTATATCTCGTTATTTCAATTTCAATATAGGAAAGCTGTAATCATAATCTTATTTCAAAGACACATTCTAAATATATTCTCTATATCAGTCTGATTCAAAGATTTGAATCCGGGAAGCACTCCACCAGCACAGGCTTTTTTAGCCATAACTGAAAAGTTTGTATCATCAATTCCAATCTCTGTAAAGGAATTTTTTAATTCCAATGTTTTAAACAAGAAGTCAGAGACCAGCTCTATACTTTTCTTTGCTATTGCCATCGGTTCCTCATTAGGATTTAAGCCAAATACACTACATCCAAACTGACAGAATTTTGAAACTGTTGATTCATCCAGGGTATACTCCAACCACCTTGGTGTCAGAATGGCAAGCCCCAGTCCATGGGTGATATCGTAAATTGCTGAGATTTCATGCTCCATGGGATGACAACTCCATGCCTGTCTCTTGCCCCCATTTACAAAACCATTTATTGCCCAGGAGGAGGTCCACATAAGGTTTGCTCTTGCTTCATAATTTTCAGGTTCTGCCATGGCAACAGGTGCAAACTTAATAATTGTTTTCATAAGGCTTTCCATGATACTGTCTAACATATACAGATCCTGGTTCATATTAAAATACACTTCCATAATATGGTTTAGCATATCCGCTGCACCGCAAGCTGTCTGGTAACGATTAACCGTGTAAGTATTTGTTGGATCAAGGAAAGAAACTTTTGGCTGCATAACCGGGAATAACAAGCCAATCTTATCTTTGGTTTCCGGGTTACTGATAACTCCACCGCAATCCATCTCTGAACCGGTTGCTGCAAGAGTCAGTACTGTTATAATAGGAAGACATTTTTCAACTGATGTTTTCTGAAGCAATATATCCCAGGCGTCACCCTCATAAAAAGCGGCCGCACCAATATATTTTGTACAGTCCAGTACCGACCCTCCGCCTACTGCCAGTAAAACATCTATATTTTGTTTTTTACAGATATCTCCCCCTTGATTAACCGAGGCAATTCTTGGGTTGGGATCAATTCCTGAAAGCTCAAATAATTCCAGACCGGTTTTTTTTATTTCTTCAACAACTTTATCATATAAACCGATTTTTTTTATGGAGCCTCCACCGTAGGTTAAAAGCACACGTTTTCCATATTTACTTAATTCTTCGCCCAGATGTCCTAGCTGATTTTCACCAAAATAAACTTTTGTGGGTATGTTATATACAAAATTATTCATTTGATTTCCTTCTTTCCTTTTATTTCTTTCATTTGATTTCTTTTATTAAGTTTACGGGAAACTATACCCTCTTTATCTATTATTTTTTTGTATCTTAATTCTTCTTATCAAATATCACACTAACATCTTCAAGATATTTTCTTATAGTCAGATGTTGTGGGCATACTTTTTCACATTTACCACATTTTATACAGTCGGAAGCAATCCCTTTTCCTTTGGTGTGAACACCATAATACCATTCACTGTTCCAGTCATTAAAAAGTTTTTTTGCATTATAACAGGCAAATAAATCAGGTATTGGAATACGTTTTGGACATTCCACCACACAATACTGACAGGCGGTACAGGCAATGCTGTCCTGGTTCTTTAAAATCTCTCTGACCTGTTTTACCACATGATATTCAGCTTCTGTAAATGGAATAAAGTCCTTCATATAACTTAAATTATCTTCCATCTGTTCTAAAGAACTCATTCCGCTTAACACCATAAAAACTTTTTCAAAAGAGGCACAAAAACGGATTGCATAACTTGCGTAACTGGCATGTCCTACTTTTTCCTTACCGTATTTTCCAGTATTAAACTCATCCAGTATCTTTTTTGCATCTTCTGGCAGATTAACAAGACCTCCACCTTTTACTGGCTCCATAATAATTACTGGTTTATTGTATTTTTCGCATACCTGATAACATTTATAGCTTTCAATTCCCGCATCATCATAATCAGCATAGTTAAACTGAATCTGAACAATTTCTACTTCCGGCTGTTCAATTAAGATTTTTTCAAGGATTTCGGCTTTATCATGAAAAGATATACCCAAATGTTTGATTTTTCCCTGTTCTTTTAATTTTTTTGCAATTTCAAAAGCATGACACTTCACATATTTCTGATAAAAATCCAGATTCAAAGCATGCATCAGGTAATAATCAAAATATTCAACTCCGGTATCCAGAAGCTGCTTTTCAAAAAGTGGAAGTATTTCTTCTTCTTTCTGAAAATAATGTGTTGTCAGTTTATTGGTAAGAATATAAGAATCTCTTGGATACCTTTTTACCAGACATTCCCTTAAAGCGATTTCACTTTTGCCACCTATATAACCGTGAGCAGTATCAAAATAGTTAAAACCTGCTTCAAAGAATTTATCAATCATTTTGTTAAATTCTTCGTAATCTACTTCTCCGTCCATACTTCCATTTTTCATTGGAAGTCTCATACATCCAAAGCCTAATTTTTTCATTTTTTTCATCCTTTCAATTTTTATCAGATAGCATCAAATAACGTCCACTTATCGCTTTTATAGTGCCACTCGTAAATAACTGATTTCACTATCCAGTCAACAAACATGGCTAACCAGGTTCCAAACATTCCCATATTTAATCCAATGGCAAATACATAAGATAATACTATTCTGCAAAAAATCATGGACAAAATACTAACCGCCATTGGAAATCTTGCATCTCCGGCACACCTGAAAACAATAGGCAACATATAACCAGAAGGCCAGATTAGTGTCATCAGAATGGCATGTACAATTACAATTTTCCAGGTCAGGGCAGTAGCTTCTGCTGATAAATTATAGATATTCATGATCGCTGGCATCAACAGTAGCACTATAGTTGAACTAATTACAAAACCAATATGTATAATGATTCTTACTTTTCTTTTATAGTATTTTGCCTGTTCCAGATCACCTGCACCAATACATCTTGAAATAATAACGGAAAGTCCAAGATTCATTGCCATTCCAGGAAGAGCCTCAAACATTACAATAGTTCCGGCAACTGAGTTTGCTGCTATGGATGCTGTCCCAAATAAAGATACAACACTGAGCACTACCAACCTTCCCAGATAAAACATTCCATTCTCAAAACCAAAGGGAGCTCCAATGTTCAAGATCCTCTTTACCATGGCTAAATCTGTTTTTTCTGCAATAAAATTGGTTAGTCTGAGTTCGCAATTTTTTCTATGGGCAAAAAATAAAACCAGTATGGCTGCTCCCATTCTTGAAATCAGTGTGGGAATTGCAACTCCATCCACTCCCATATGAAATCCCTTAACAAGTAGGGCATTTCCGGCAACATTTAATACGTTCATAACCAGCATAATCTGCATTGGTAATTTGGCATTTCCCATGGTTCTAAAGATTGCTGCCCCGGAATTGTAAAGTGCAAGAAAAGGTACTGATATTGCAACTATAGTAAAATAATGGTTTGCTGCGTCCGCGACTTCTGGTGAAATTGCACCAAACAGATTATTTAATATCAGTGGTTTAAACAGATATAAAAGTACTGTAATTATTATGGACAACAGCAACGCACCTTTTACAAGCTGGTTTGCCGCTTTGGTGGCATTAGCTTTATCCTTTCGCCCCAGATACTGCCCTGCTATAACAGATCCTCCTGTTGCCAGTGCTGCAAAAATACTAATAATAAGTGCCATAACAAAATCTACCAATGATACACCTGATACAGCTGATTCACCTACCTGGGCTACCATCATGGATGCTGCCATTCCCACGGTGTATTCCAGACCCTGTTCAATAATAAGTGGCAGAAATAATGAAAATAAATCGTGATTTGAAAAAAATTTCTTTTTTATTGCTGTTTGTTCCATCTAAATCTCCCTGTGTTTGTTGCAAATTCTCTTTCTATGAACACCATATCACTTGGAGTTAACTCCAATGCAAGAAGAAAATAAAAAAGTTTCCTAAAATGTAATAGTTAATTCTTGTTTCACCATTTAAATTCGTGTGAAAAGATGTAAAAAGGCGACTAATGATTTATGTAATCATCTGTCGCCTGGAACTCTTTTATAAATTATATCGCATATTATTTTCAATTATATGCAATCCATTTTATTTATTTATTTTTTCTTCATGTATCTTATGCTGTGAAGCCAGTCTTTTTTTTGCTGCTTCTACTGATTCTCCCTCTGTTGTAAGATAATTATCCACAAATTTATCGGACATTTTACCAAATCCTCCGACAACTCCATTCTCAATTTTTTTATATCCTCCTACAACACCATCTTCGATTTTCCTGTAGCCCCCAACAACCGCTTCTTCGATTTTTTTATTTGCTGCTACTAACTTAGACTTTGCCATATAACATATCTCCTTTTCGATTTAATTGGTCTGTGTTTGCTTTGATATACCCATCTTACCGTTGATATGTTATTTTACGTTAAAATATTGTTAACTTTTTGTTAAATTGTATTCTATTTTGAAATCCGGAGGCAACACTTCTATTGGTGAATTATCCTCATTGGTATTTCTGTTTTCCACTATGAGAACACTTCCCTTTCGGTCAAGGCTATGGGTGTGCCATACACCTCTTTTTATATTATATAATTGTCCCTGCTCCATATCAACGAAATTCAGATGTTCAATATGCTCTCCTTTTCCACCCGTAAAAAGTCTGCAATTTCCTGCCAAAAGAACAAATACTTCGTCAGTTTCCATATGTTTTTGCATGGAATGAATATTTTGTGGCTCCAGCTCTTCACAATAATTTAAAATGGCAACTCTCCATTCCATATAATCAATTACTGGTTTATAACCTTCATTATGATAAAAAGATATTTCTATTTCTTCCTGATTCATATTTTTCTCCCGGTTTTATTATTTTTTTGCCTTTTCTGCTGCTTTTTTTTGATACCAGCTGTTTTTCCTATACTCACTGGGAGATACTCCACATGCACTTTTAAAGATTTTCATAAAATGTTTTTCATTTTCATACCCAACCATCTGCGCAATATCAATTATTTTTTCATCCGTTTCCACCAACATATGTTTAGCTTCTTCGATTCTGATTTTTTTCAGATAGTTCACAAAATTCATTCCGGTATATTGTTTAAAGTTTAAGGAAAACAAGGAGTAATTCATGGAGATACAATTGCTTACTACCGCCATATTCAAATCACTTTTAAAGTTGTCTCGAATATATTGAATAGCAAGATTGATTTTTTCTTTATTTCTGAAATCATCGAACTCCTCCAGAATTCTTTGCTGCATGGTACGAATCCAACTTTCCAGTTTTTCAAAATACTCGTCCGCCATATTATATGCCAGAGGCTCCTTTAACTGTTGAAATTCCTCCATATCAAATTCCATAATTCTCTCGTATACTTCAATCAGTTGGTCTAGAATATTTCGGGTTATTTCTAGCAATGTCTGTGCGGAAACTTTATTCATCCGGGCTTTAAATCGGATATTACTGAATTTTCGAATTCCCTCTTCTACCTTTTGCGTTCCAAAAAGCTGTACGAATTGCTGGGGAAAATCCTCTGGTATACTTTCATAGTCGAATAAGTTTTCCTCGTAATGATAGAAATCAAGACATTTAACAAAAGCTTCTGTTCTGGAAATCATTGCTTCTCTGTAAGCTTCTTTTAATTCTCCAATGCCCCGGTGGAGTCGACTGATTCCTACTCCATAATTCATGTATTTTTCTTTCATGCTCTGCTCCAGAATCGTGTGTTCCAGAATAACCAGTGTCTGACCCTCCACATCCCGAAGGACAATCTGTTCTTCTTTGTTTTCAGCAGGCACGGTATGGCTATTCATACAACAAAGATAATAGGAGTTATCTGGAAACTGAATAGAAAACTTTTTCCCGATTGCATTTATTTCCTCTTGAGATATGTCTTTGTTTAAAAGCAGATATTTTAATTGCTGGCCCCCAATTTTTTCTGTCACCTGCTTTTCTTCTTTTCTGTTTTGTATTTCTTCCTGCACAGACAGAATTACAGCTGTGAATTTTTCCCTTTCAATTGGCTTTAAAAGATAATCTCTTACTCCCTGTCGCAGAGCCTCTACTGCATAATTAAAATCATCGTAGCCACTAACAACAATTACAAATGGTTTATCCGGCAGGTTCTGAATTTGTTTTACAAGTGTAATTCCATCCATTTTGGGCATACGTATATCTGTAATGATAAGATCTATCTTAGTTTTCTGAAGAATTTTTAATGCTTCTTCTCCATTTCTACTTTCGATAATCTCTTCAATTGGAACCACTACACGTTTCAACATGGCAACAATTCCCTGGCGAATCATTTTCTCATCTTCCACAATCAATACTTTATTCACCGTCTTCTAGCCCCCTGTGTGTGATGGGTAGTCTGACAACTACCTTTGTATAACACATTTCTTTTGAATACAGGCTGATACCATACTCTTCCCCAAATGAGATGCGGATTCTGTCCTGTACATTTTTCAGTCCAATGCCGTTGCCGCTTCCTCCACCAGTCTCAATTTCCCCAGCTATTTTTTTCTGCAATTCTCCGATGGCATCCTGAGTCATTCCTTTGCCAGAATCAGTAATTTCTATAATGAAATCATTTCCTTCCCTGTATGCCTTAATGTAAATACTGGCATTTTCTGCAAGTTCCTCAATTCCATGATAAATAGCATTTTCAACAATAGGCTGCAATGTAAGTTTTGGGATTTCCTGTTTGTAAATAAGTTCCGGAATATTTAATGCGAGATTAATTTCATAATCAAAGCGTAGATTTATAAGTTCTAAGTAATTTTTTACATATTCGATTTCCTGTCCGACGGTAACATTTTTTTGACTAAATTTCATTCCATAACGCAGTAGTTTACCCAGTGATGTGACTGCATCTGATATGGCATATTTTTCGTCAATCTCCGCCATCATTTTTATGGATTCCAGAACATTGTATATGAAGTGGGCATTAATCTGATTCTGTAAAGCCTTGATTTCAGAATTTTTCATTAAAAGCTCTCTACTTAAATTTTCATACATAAGGTGCTCTATAGTATCTAACATCTTATCAATCTGCAAACCCAGTTGTCCCATCTCGTCGTTACCATAACGGTTAATTCTTACATCCAAATCACCTTCCTGAATTTTTGAAATTGATGTCAAAATATTATATAACCGTTTCAACTGCACTTTAACAATAATGTCGATAAGTGCAACCAGAAAAATAAAGACTCCAATTAGGGCTGCCATATAAGCCATCTGGGTTTTTCTCATAGTTTTCATGCTATCTTCCATGTTAATGATACGAATCAGAGTACCAGAAAGTTCTTTAACCGGCAAAACACCCACTACCACCTTTTCTCCTGACAAAAGTGTTTGGGTATAATATTCTTCTTTGATTTTCAAAGTACCTTCCTGGGTAGCAGCTTCTAAAATCTTATTAACATTTTCCTGGCGATCTCTTTCCCATATACAGTTTTTATCCTCCGAACCACTATAAATATTCCCATGTTGGTCTACAAAGCAAACCCAATTATCGTTAGTAGATTTAAACATAGTTTCAAAAACATCTTCCATCCGAACAGCTACTTCAATAACAGCAATATTTCCATATTCAAAATCTTTAAGGGTTGTAATCAGACCCATTGTATGCTCTGAAGTGTTGACGGAATTAGTCACAGCCAGTGCGTCAGCATAATCAAATTGCCATTTTCCTGATTCAAAATCAAGATACCAGGAAAATTCTTTCATCCTATCCTGTCGATAAATAATGGGAAGCATTTCAGGGAAATCATTGCTATTGGCATAAACCCTGATCTGATAAAGATATGGGTTGGAATTTACGATATTTTCCAGCATTCCAACATCATTATTATAAAAACCTACCAAATCCAGTGTATCCAAATCTTCTTTTTTTTGAAGGCTTAATAAAAATTCTGATAAATTTTTATAATTCAAAAAAACCTGTGTGGAAGTATTACATAGTTCTACTGTTTTCTGGACAGTTCCATAAGTCTGTGACATGATATATTTTAAATTGTTAATAGCTTGGTGACTGTTATTGTTATTCAGATTTTGGAAAAGCAGGGTAAACATACCACAGACCGGAATAAAAATAACGATGCCCATGAGAATTGTTAGTTTTACATTCAGTTTTTGTCTTGAAAACCAAAACTTTATTTTTTTCATCTGCTAGTCCAATCCCAGTTTCTCTTTTGATTCCTGCATGACCCTGGTATATTCTTTTTGTAGCATTCCATAACCCAGTTCATATTTTTTTACTTTATAATCCGCAAGTATCTGATCAAACTCTTCTTCTGAAGATGCCAATAGCAATAGTGGAAGGGTTTGTCCCCACTCCTCATTTATCTTCATGTCCATCTGACTGAAAGCACTATCGGCCTCAAAAACCACATCATACTGCCCTGTATAATGTGTATAGGGTACCGTCCATTCTTTCAGTGAACGGATTAATGGATCTGTTTCATCCAGCCACTGATCCTGCATCACATTGTTCTGAAGCATCCAATAAGCATCATCTGCGCCATAAAGCTGATCATAGCTGTTACGGTCTGTATTTAAAAGTTCCAGAACATTCGGTTTAATTACGCATTTTCCATCTACGATATCGTACGTTTTCCCCTCCACACCCAGGTAAACCATCTTCTGGCCTTGTTCACTCATTAGGTAACTAAGAAATGCAATAGCTCTTTCTGGATTTTCACAGTTCTTTGATATAAATGTTATGGTCCAGCCATTAATCCCGGTACTTGGTAAAACTGGATCCTCTCCCTTTGAATTTTTGGGTCCATCCACAGCAATGTAGATACTATCCGGATTCTCAGCGTTTAAGATTTTTTGAGATGCCTGAATATCACTGCCTTGGTAAAGAAGACAGAAATATCTCCCCTTTGCCATTTTTTCCTCTAATTGGACTCTCTTATCAATAAAGATCTCATTGGATAAATATCCCATAGAATTTAATTCCCGGAACATTTTAAGCCAAGTTATATATTCAGGATCCAGATAACGGTCATAGTAAATTCCACTTTCTTCATAAGGTACCGCAAGAAAGTTTTGAAGATATTTATCAAAAGAATTGCAGCCCTCATCGGTAAATTCATCTGAACCTACTGGAATCAGCGGTTCTCCATCAACTTCAGGAAACATTTCCGCAGCTTTCATTACTGCAGCTTTAAAACCTTCTGTAGTGGTCATATCAGGACTTCCAATGGCTTCATAAATATCTTTTCTCACCAGAAAATTCTGATTGCTTCCTATATTTTTATTATCTTTATAATCCTCTGGTGTATAGGCAGAGTTAGGATACCCATACAGATTTCCATCTTCTTTCTGATACCAGTTTATCACTTCATTATCTGCAACCGAATAAAAATATGGGTCATATTCATCTGCAAGAAGATTAAGTGCGTATACCATGTCCTGATCTACCATGGTCTGGGCCTGTGTTTCCCACCATCCAAGTGTAATCAGATCTGGCAGTGTATCGGAAGCTATCATGGCATCCAGTTTCTGTGACTCACTTCCGGTTGGAACTACAAATTCTATACTCACACCCGTTTCATCAGTAATAGCCTTGGAGACAGCATTCTGTCCCCAAGGCGTGGTATACCATGAGTAATTGATGTACCAGTCAAAAGTTACCGGTTCATCTGCGTACTTCTGCCAGGCAGGAATTATTCCTGTGCTGTCATCTGTAGCTACCTGTTTTTCATTTTGGCATCCTGTCAGCAAAGTAGTCATGCAGACTGCCAGAAATATGATTTTTTTAATTTTCCCCATAAGATCCTGCCTTTTTACATTACATATCCCCCAAAAATAAAGTATACCAAATACCACTGAAAATTCATAGAAAAGGTTCCTGGATTTTTTTACTCTTTTACAGCACCAGCCGAGATACTGCTGATAATATATTTAGAGCAGAAACTGAATACTATAAGGATAGGAACAACCGAAATAGCTACTGCCAGATAAATTGCACCCTGATTACTAGTGATATCTTGTGATGAATTTAAAGATGCTATCATAACTGGTAAGGTAAATTTATCAGGTGAGTTTAATAGAATTAAAGGCACCAGGTAACTATTCCAATTTCCGATGAATGCGCCTATAGACATTGTCGCAACACCAGGCATCATGATAGGAAATACGATGGTATGGAAAATATGAATTTCACTAGCTCCATCGATTCTTGCTGCTTCCAACAGTGATTTGGAAAGCACCGACAAAAGGTATTGTCTAAGGAAAAAAACAGTCCCAGGTGCTGCTATTGCCGGAATTATCAAAGGTATATATGAATCAATCAGTTTGAGTTTTGCAATTAAATTGTAAAAACCTAAAAGACTCAGTTGCCCTGGTATCATCATAAATACTACAATAATAACCAGGAGTATTTTGCCACCCCTAAAATGGTATACTGCTAATGCATAGGCGGTAATTGCTGAAAAATAAGCTGTTAATATGGTGGCTGGAACAGCAACTAGAAGACTGTTTCCAAAACCCCTAAATAGGTTGAAATAGCCTGATACAGTTTTCCAGTTTTCTATCAGACTTTTTCCTGGCAGAAACTGGAAGGAAGTCATAATTTCCAAACCACTTCTTGTAGAATTGATAATCATTAGAAAAAAAGGAAGAATACAAGTCAATGCCAGCAATATCAGGGACAGGTACAGAATCGATTTTTTTATTTTAAGTGCCATGTCAGTTCTCCTTTTCCCTCATCACCCGGAACTGGATGACAGAAATAATTAATATGATAGCAAACAGAGTGTATGCTATGGCTGCCGCATAACCAACCTGGTGTGTTCCTGTTTCAAATCCGAACTTATACAAATACATAATAACTGTCTGTAGTTTTCCGGATGGATTTCCTGCTGTGCCTCCACTAATTAAGAATGGAAGATCAAACATCTGTAATCCACCAATCAGGGATGTGATTCCCACATACAAGAGTATAGGGCGTAGAAGAGGTATTGTAATCTTGCTGAATGTTTTCCACCTACCTGCTCCGTCAATAGATGCTGCCTCGAAATAATCTCTGGGAATACCCTGAACTCCCGCCATCAACATAATGAAAGAATTACCAAACCACATCCATGCTCCAAGGACAGCAATAACATAAGGGGCCACATTACTACTTCCAAGCCAGTTTACAGGATTTGTTGCATTAATTCCAAAGGTCGCAAGAATCTGGTTAAAAGTTCCATATCTCCAGTCCAGTAGCGTTCTGAATAAAAAGGCAACCGAAGTTGCTGCAATAATATTGGGCAGATAAAAAATTGCCCTGAAAAATCCAAGTCCACGCATACGATATTTGATATCACTGAATATTACCGTAAGTATAAAAGCGATTCCCAACTGAAGCACTATATTTACGCTCCAGATCCGTAGTGTATTACCGAAAGCTCTCCAGAAAAATTTGTCTCCCACAACTCTGACATAGTTATCCATTCCCACAAAATCGGGAGTTCCGAACCCTTTAAAATTTGTAAAACTAAGATATAATGTTCTGAATACCGGATATACGCTAAAGATTAAGAAAGTTACCACAAAAGGTATAATAAACAAATATGCCGCTTGATTTACATTTCTTTTCTTTTGATTTACGCCAGTTTTCGTCATGTAAGTTTCCTCCATTTTTAGATAAAGGGGGAGGATTCCCATGGAATCCTCCAACCCTGGCACTACTATTCTATCTGTTAACCGTTATTTCCGGATATGTGGATTCCACTACATCATAGAATTCCGTAATAGCTTCATCTTTTGTTTTTTCGCCGGTCTTAACTGCCGTAATTGCAGCACCCCATGCATCGCCAATGGCTTTGTCATATCTTGTTACTTTGGAATAATCAATTCCTTTTGCCTGTTCCAGCCAGAATTTGTAAAGCTGTTCTCCACCGTAAATTTCATTTGCATCTTCAGCATGTGCTTCCAATGTAGGAATATAGGATACTGTATCTCCCTGAGATTTTTCAATCCACCATTCCATAGTGTCTTCGGTCAATGTACAGAATTTCAGGTACTGCCATGCAAGATCTTTTCTTTCGCTATTTGCACTGATACCAATAAAAGTACCACCGCCAAATCCATAAGAAGGACCTGCACAAACGCCCCATTTACCTGCTGTATCGCCAACATTGTCTCTCATGGTAAGAACACCCCATGCAGGAAGTCCATATGAGAATACTTCAACAGTTTCACTGCCTTCTGTAGCTGCTGCGAAGCTTTCTTTATCCCAGATATTCATTTCATCTGTTCCCCATTGGGTTTCAGCGGTAAGTAAAGGTACTGGTCCTTGCATAGCCTGATACCATGGAGCTGCCCACTGGCTTGCAAAAGCAGTCATATCATTCTGATATAAAGCTACACATAAATCCATGTAATCATATCTTGCCTGATCTACATTTAAAGCTCCATCAATTACCCATGCTGAATCTCCAGAGAAATAATTTGTCTCTGCATCAGAAGCAAAAATACGATATCCCGCGTTTTTTAATGTTTCACCTGTTTGAAGAATAGTATCATAATCCTTGAACAGTTTACCTATTTCTACAGGATCAGATGTTCCAAATACAGTTTCAGCGATATCTCTTCTATAATAGAAGCCTGCTGGTGTAATCTGATAACTAATGGCTCTCTGAATTCCTTCGCTGTCCTGTCCGACTTTCCATACATAATCTACAACTTTGTCAGCATAATCCTGTGCATTGTAAGGAGCCTGGTTCAGGTCTTCAAAGAAACCTGCATCATACATATCTTCTAACATCTGTGGTTCCCCAACTATGATATCAGGTTCTGCCTCACCCCCAAGTAATGCAGTCTGAACTTTTGTAGGATAATCTGCCGGAGCGATTACTACTGTTTCTACTTCCACACCAGGATTTTTCTCCATAAAATACGCTGAGAATTGTTCCAGATCTGCTGCCAATGTCCATACAACCAATTTCCCCTTAAGTGGTTCTGTACTCTCTGTAGAAACTTCCCCTGAATCTGTGGTAGCGGATGCAGTATCCACTGTTGCTGTTGTTGCCTCATCTGTTTTGGCCCCTGTTGAGTCCCCGCAACCTATCATTGACAATACCATAATGGATGCCATAAGTAGCGCTGCAATTTTTTTTGCTTTCATAACTAATACCCTCCTTTTGTTGTTGATACATTAATTATAAAAAATCCTGTCCCTGCATATAATGACCTGTTTTATAAAATGGTGTTTTTTTTTTATTTTTCTATTCCCTGACAATAGTCTGTAATGATTTGTCGTTCTCCTGCTTGTAAACAAGAGCCACCCTGATCATTTATAATATGTGATATTCCAGGATTACCCGTAAGCATAACAGTACATATGTTATGTATTTTTACCTCTGGACCGTCTGGTACCTCCATTGCTGAAAACAGATCGACTTTTGCGTCTCTATTATATAAATATATGCCTAATCCATATGCTTCATGGCTGGTAACGTCTTCTGCTACCTTATATGAAGCATAACCATTTACAGTTCCATCCTGACTCATCCACGATTTCTGATCCGGAACATCGTAGGGAATCTCACTTTGATAGAAATAGACTTTTCCTTCATTTCCATTCCAAATTGTCTGATATTCCTGAAAATGTTCTACCATCAAAGCATAAATGGTAACTGCATCTCCATTTACTATTATTCCGTTGGCCGCACGGTTTTGATCCCATGCCACTCCATCGCCATGATCTGCTCTCCATACCCAGAAATTATCACCGATTACATTATCTGCATCTATGGTCACACAGCTTTCTGTCTGAGCCACATAGCCCGGATTGCCTCCAACTCTGAAAAACAGGTCGCTTAAAACCATGGGATTTTTGTTGGATAAGTCTGTTTTCGAAGAGTTATTTGCACTTCCAACTGCAAGAAGTACTTTGGAATTCAGTGCACCTGCATCAAATAAGATTCCAGCAATTCGAACGCCTGGCACATCAGCGATTTCTATACAGGCATTTCCATTATCCGGTATTAATGTTGCCAGACCCATCCCAAGTATCACTGTATCCTGTTTTTGAACCTGAAGTGCTTCTTTCAAGTGATAAATACCGGGAGTCAGAATCAGATTTTTACCTGATGAAAGTGCTTCATTGATGGTCGCAGATATATCTATGTCCGAATTTGCAATATAACATTCTTCCATGGTTATATCACGTCCCTTATCTGCCTCCCATGATATTCCTGTGGAATTAGTTCTTATGTCTGGAACATGAACCATATACCCTTTTTTCTGGTCATAGTATAAATATGGTTTTTCTGCAATTTCAGGAGTTTCTGCCACTGTTGTATATTTGGTTCCTGGCCAAGTTCCTTTTGGGGCATCTCCTGCTTCCATTCCAACGAACACCATATTCCAGTTTTCCCCAATCCAAAGATTCCAATGACTGTTTCTGGACAGCCACTGCTGCTGACTG
>Ga0302296_1000359_pt1 | contig 38799 bp, 27 predicted proteins | sample III_Fen_N3_1_FD_194546 | JGI IMG/M metagenome (GOLD analysis project Ga0302296, IMG submission 194546) | Peat permafrost microbial communities from Stordalen Mire near Abisko, Sweden - III_Fen_N3_1 | ecosystem: Environmental > Terrestrial > Soil > Wetlands > Permafrost | place: Sweden: Abisko... | reverse complement strand
GTGTTTGTCCGCGTAACAGCAGGCAACACTCACGGCTGGGGACCCCATAGCGATGTGACGGGCTTTTTTCCGCAATAGCCTGAAACACCGGATTATAAAAGCAGGCTGTGTCGAAGCCTGTCTGAAATATTTGACTATAGGGAGGATCTAAAAATTCAATGTTCAAGGCTTGCTGTTTTTGTAAAACCGTAGTTTACTGTCGTAAATGAGGATTTTGCAAAAATAGCGTAACGCAGGAAATGGGATTTTTAGAACTCACGAATATCTGCGACAGACTGTGATATTTTGGTGATTCTTTTCTCCGCGATTGTGCTGCAGCAGCTCGGTCTTCCTCTTGAATAAAAGGAAGGCTCGGCTTGTTGCAGGCAAGGGGGTGAGGTTTTTGTTCCCGGATGTTTTTTTAAAAAATTTTAAAGCGGATGCCGAAAAGCTTGACTAGAGTAGGCGAAAATTATTAATACTTACAAAAAAATGAAAACAAAAAACATGTTCTTAATCTTTGTATTTGTACTTTTTAGTGTACATTCGTTATTTGCTCAAATTACAGGTGTTAGTATTACGCCTGCTACAGCCACTATTTGTGCGGGGAAAAGTACAACATTAACAGCAATAGCTACAGGAACTGGTACTATGAGCTACAAATGGAGTCCTTCTAATGTAACTACTGCATCTATTACCGTTTCACCATCAACTACAACTACTTATACTGTTTCTGCTACTAGTTCAGCTGGTGGAGGGACCAAAACAGCGACTCTAATTGTAACAGTAAATGCAAAACCAACAATTACTACAAGCTCCGCTGTATCTATTTGCAAAGGTAAATCGACTTTAATTGTATCAGCTGGTGCAAATTCATATTTATGGAGTAATGGTGTTTCATTATATCAGCAAAATGTGACTCCTACAGCAACAACTACTTTTACTGTAACTGGTACTAATACTTCTGGATGTACAGCAACCTCGTCTGTTGTAGTAACGGTAAATGCTTTACCAACAGTTTCAGTCTCAGCATCGCCTGCAACCATTGTAGCTGGTGCTGGTTCAGTTTTAGCCGCATTAGGAGATAACATACAAACATGGACTTGGAACAATGGTAGTGGAATAAATTCAAGCTATCAAACGGTGAGTCCCACTGTATCAACCTTATACTCAGTAACGGGTACAGATGCTAATACTTGTAAAGGAACAGCTTCAGCATTAGTTACAGTTGGTGGTTTATGGAATCGTACAGGAACTACGCTTACACCAACAATGGCAGGCGATGTGGTACAGGCTACCGATTATTTGGATAGTAATGGACTGTCGATTATTAAACCTTGGATGAAAGGCAGTGATAATATTGTTTTTGGAAATGCTGCTGGATACGGATTAATATTAGATCCAACTTCACAAAATCAAAGTGTAAACAATCTATTTATGGGCTATATGGCAGGTTATCAATCAACAGGTAATTTTAATATCTTCTTAGGAAGGTATACAGGCATGTATAACACTACCGGTACAAAGAATATAGTTATTGGAGACAGGGCAGGAAATAATTGTACTGGCTCTAATAATATTTTTCAAGGTGAAAGTGCAGGTGATTATACTACAGGAAACAATAACTTGATAATGGGTACATTATCAGGTCTTTTCTTAACAGGAGATAACAACATTGCTTTAGGAAAAAGCTCATTACAAGGTGTTTATCATGGGAATTCAACTGGAGCAAATAATACTGCGATAGGACAAAATGCTGGTTCAGTAATAACAACAGGAGATAATAATATTTTCCTGGGAACAGATGCAGGTACAGCAACTTCAACGGGCATATCGAATGTTTATATAGGAAAAACTGCAGGTGGAAGTAATAATGGCAATCGTAATGTATTTATTGGAGATATTGCTGGTTCAACTGAAACAAATGCGTCTAATAAACTTATTATTGGTACTCAAGAAAATGCAAACCTTATCTACGGCGATTTTTCAACAAATCAAATTGCTATTGGTACAAAAACATTTTATAGTGGGGCAAATGGACCATATATGCTTTCAGTTAAAGGGAAAATAGCATGTCAGGAACTTAAGGTTGATCTTAATAATTGGTCTGACTTTGTCTTCAATAGTGATTACAAACTACGTTCGTTAGGTGATGTTGAAGCTTATGTAAAAGCGAATAAACATCTTCCAGAAGTACCATCGGCAAAAGAGGTTGAGGCAAATGGTGTAAGTGTAGGCGAGATGCAGGCTACAATGATGCAAAAAATCGAAGAGATGACATTGTACATGATTCAACTTCAGAAACAAAATGATGAATTAGCAAAGCAGGTTGAGTCTTTGAAGTCGGAAATGAAAACGATGAAACAATAAACGAGGGTTTATTAGTTAAAATAAAAAACGATGAAGAAGAAAATATATTTATTTTTTGTGTCGATATGTCTTGTTTGTAATTCATTCGCACAAAGCAATTATCCCGATAATTATGATTGGGGGTATTCTAGTTCTGCTCAACATTCAGCAACAGAAGTTTATGATGCTTATGATCAAAATGGAGGAACGTGTGCAACATACGCTGTTGTTTCTGCTGCCGAAATGGCATATAATAAATTCTTTGGACTGAATAAATATTATGATGATACGACTTATGATTCACGAATAATGTTTTCATGTTCTTATCCAGTCCATTTTTCAAATACAGATTATATAACATCGACTTCTGGTGCAATTCCTTATTTTGTTTTTGATTTAATAAAAAATAAAGGAGTCTCTTTAGAGAAGGATTTCCCCAGTAAATGGGTAGCTGCAAATTCTGACAATACTGATGCAGAATTTCAGAATTATATTTCAGCTATTCCATCAATGACTCGTTATACATTTACGTCGTTTAGATACTGGTATTATAGTCCAACGGGTATCTCACTTAATGATGCTGTCGGTATGGGGGGGATGCTAAATACAAATATGATAAACTATTCTATCGAAGATATTAAAGGCCTAATTATGACTTATGGACCTGTAGTTGCAGGTGTAAGTTCTTATTATTTAACAACTGAGAATAAAGAATGTAAAGGTCAATGGCCAAATGATATTATTTGTGTTAATGGTTATCAGACAAATATAAGAGATCATGCTATAGTAATAATTGGATGGGGTAAAGAATATGTATCATCATTAGGGAAAGATGTTGAATATTGGAAAATATTAAACTCTTGGGGTAAAGATTGGAGTAATAATGGAATTGGCAAAGTTGAAATTAATTCATTGGGAATTTCAACAGGCGAAATTGGATATTTTGACGGAATACCAAATATTGCTTTGCAATATTTAGATAATACAACGGTGACGTCCGGTCAATACTTAACATCAAATGGAGCTTTCTTTGATGCTGCTGAGGTTGCACCTAATAACCCTGTTATTGTAGAATCAGGAGGTAATTGCCATGTCTATAGTCCTTCTAGTATTACATTAAAATCTGGTTTTCATGCAAAGGAAGGTTCGTTGTTTGTTGCAAGACTAGTCCCTAACTATAACCAATACTATTATAGTCAGTTTGGTGCAACCTATAACCCACAAAATAGAATTAAGCATTTTATGGTCGATAATTCTGATTCAACATCGTTGAGTGACGATAATCAAGAGATAGGTATTGATACATTACAGAAATTTTCAATTTTTCCAAATCCAATTGTTGGTGAAAACTTGCATATTCGTTCTGAAAAAGCAGTTAAAGGTAAAGTAATAATCTCTTTATATGATGTCTTAGGGCAAGTTGTCTATTCAAGTTCTGAAAATGAATTTGAGTTCAAATCAATTGACTGTAGTAAATTAATAAAAGGTTTATATTTGTTGAAAGTTGAACATAATGGTACTATTACTTCTTTTAGAATCATAAATCAATAAGCACAAAATGGAGGTTGAAAATCAGTATATTAGATTTCAACCTCTATTATTATTTAAAATACAGAAATTTAACTGATTTGTCGCCAGACTTTCTGATTGTTCTTTTGCCGTTTTAATTGGCGGGCTAAAATATCATTGTTGTTCATGCGAAGTTCTGGGTCGGCTTCCAATATTTCGGTAGCATAGTCGCGTGCCAATTGAAGGATTTGTCCGTCTTTGGCAAGGTTGGCAATTTTAAATGAAATGGGCAGTCCGCTTTGCACGGTTCCTTCAATGTCGCCGGGACCGCGAAGTTTAAGATCTGTTTCGGCAATTTCAAAACCATCGTTGCTTCCAACTATTGCATTTATGCGGATGCGGGTATCTTCTCCTAATTTAAAACCGGTAACCAAAATACAATGTGATTGATCGGCACCTCGTCCCACTCGTCCACGTAGCTGATGAAGCTGCGAAAGTCCAAATCGTTCGGCACTTTCTATTACCATGATTGTTGCGTTGGGAACATTAACACCAACTTCGATTACTGTTGTGGCAACCATTATCTGTGCACGTCCCGACACAAATTCATCCATGGCTGCATTTTTTGCATCGCTTTTAAGTTGTCCATGGACAATAGCAATTTTGTATTGTGGCTCGGGGAAAACATGCGAAATTGTTTCGTAACCTTCTTGCAGATTCTTGAAATCGAGTGTTTCCGACTCTTTAATTAAAGGATAGACAACATATACCTGCCGACCTTTTGCAATTTCTGATTTCATAAACTGAAAAAGTTGACCATGTTTGGTGTTGTAAATATGTGTCGTTTTTATCGGTTTCCGTCCCGGTGGAAGTTCGTCGATGATTGAGACGTCAAGGTCTCCGTAAATGGTCATTGCCAATGTTCTGGGAATTGGTGTTGCCGTCATAACCAAAACATGAGGTGGTGTTTGATTTTTCTCCCACATTTTGGCTCGTTGAGCAACTCCAAAACGATGTTGCTCGTCGATGACACAAATTCCCAGATTCTTAAATCGAACATGATCTTCAATAATTGCGTGAGTGCCTATTAATATGTGTAGTTCGCCATTCATCAATTGTTCTGCAATTATTTCGCGTTCTTTCTTTTTTGTGGAACCTGTCAATAGTTTTACATTGATGCCAAGACTTCCGGCATATTTCGAGATGGTTTCGAAATGTTGCGATGCCAGAATTTCGGTTGGAGCCATCATGCTGGCTTGATAATTATTATCCAGGCCAATAAGCATACACATGAAGGCAACCATTGTTTTTCCACTGCCGACATCGCCTTGCAACAGGCGGTTCATTTGTTTTCCATTGCCAACGTCGAAACGGATTTCCTTGATTACCCGCTTCTGTGCATTGGTGAGTTCGAATGGGCGGTTATTGTAAAATGTATTGAAGTAATTACCAACCTTTTGGAAAATATGTCCCGATATGGTTCTTTTCACCAACAGCTTTTGATTGATAACATACAATTGCGAATAAAATAGTTCTTCGAATTTTAATCGGAACTGGGCTTTTTGCATTTTCTCAATAGTTTCGGGAAAATGAATGTCGAAAAGTGTTGTTTTGAGATTTGGAATATTAAGTTTTTGAAGAATATCGTTGGTTAAGGTTTCGGGAACATTGTCGTTTTTTATATTTTCGAGAATGGTTCGCTGAATGTTTTGAATAGTCTTGGAATGAAGATTAAATTTCTTCATTTTTTCCGTGGTATTATACATTCCGCTAAAGGTGGAATTCTTTTGCGATTCGTATTTCGAAAGCTCTTCTATCTCTGGATGAACAAGATTTATTTTGCCATTGAATTCATTTGGTTTGCCAAACACAACATATTCTTTATCAGGTTTAATGCTGTCTTTTATCCATTTTACTCCTTTAAACCATACTAATTCTAAAAAACCTGTTCCATCGGTAACCATTGCATTGAGGCGTTGATTCATTTTTTCGCCCGATGTTCTTGCTGAAATAAATTTTACTTTGAGCTGAATATATGGAAGTTGTGAGTTTATCTCTCTGATTTGATAAAACTTGGTGCGGTCGATGTAACGATAGGGATAATATTGCAACATATCGCGTGCTGTGACGATTTGTAGTTCGGAAGCCAGAATCTCAGCTCTTTTGGGTCCGACACCAGACAAATATTGTATTTCTTGATCGAGAAAATGCGACATGCGTGATTTTTATTCAAAAGCAAATGTCGGATTTTTATTACATTTGTCAAATAAATTTATTTATGCAATGCCAACGCGTGTACGTCTTTTATTAATTGTGTTAATGGCTATTGTGCTTTGTTCATGTTTCTCCAATAAACGCGATAGAAGTGCTCGTCAACGCTATCATGTGAAACGCGATTGTGGCTGTACGCATTAATGTACATTTAAAGTATTTTTCCAAAATAGAATAATGAATTTTCATCTCGCAAAGAAATATCTCAACTATCAATTATTTTCATGGCACAAATATGGTCATGGAATTCATTCTCCGTTTGTGTATTCGTTGATTAGAGATGTCTTCCAAAATAAAACCCAATTTTCAGAATACCAAAAAGTTTCATTGGTCAGAAAGACATATTTAAAATCGGATGATGTAATCGAAATTGTTGATTTTGGTGCAGGATCAACCATTTTTAAAGATAATAAACGCAACGTTTCGCAATTGACAGAAGTCTCAGCCATGACCGATAAGTATGGTAGGTTACTTTTTCGTTTGGTGAATCATTTCAAACCGGGAATTGTTGTAGAATTGGGAAGTTGTATCGGAATTGGAACATCGTGGCAGGCAATGGGAAATACAAATTCGCAAATGTTCACGATTGAAGGTGATCCAAGTTCCTATTCTATTGCAAAAAAAACGATATCGAAACTGGGACTAAAGAATGTTAAGCTTATACAAGGAACCTTTGAAGATGAACTCCCCGAACTTCTTGAAAGGTTGAAATCTGTTGATTTTGTCTTTATTGATGGGAATCACAGGGAGATACCAACGGTAAATTATTTTTCGTTATTAAAACCGACATTGCATAAAGGTTCTGTCGTTATTTTCGATGATATTCATCTTACCGAAGAAATGGAACGAGCTTGGGAAACCATTAAAGCAGACAAAACGGTTGTCCTGACAATCGATATTTTCCGTTTTGGAATAGTCTTCTTTAATGAAGGCGTTGAAAAACAGAATTTTGTGGTGAGATTTTGATTTTTATAAAACAGACGAGGCTTCAAAATGTGTTTTGTTTTGAAGCCTCGTCTGTTTTATTCCGATTTCGGAAATTTAGCTTTTCAGAGAATCTAATCTTGTTTCAAGCATTTTTATTTTTTCAAGAGCGTCAGCTTTTTTCTTGTATTCAACTTCAAGAACGTTTGCCGGAGCTTTGCTTACAAAGTTCTGGTTGCTTAATTTTTTTTCTACGCTTGTTAAAAATCCTTTGATATAATCAAGTTCTGCATTTATCTTCTTAAGCTCTTCGTCAATATCAATCTTGCCTTCAAGTGGAATGTAAAACTCGATTTTTTTTACGCGAAATGAAATCGCTCCGGGAATTTCAGTTGCTGTTTCTTTTATTTCCGTAATGTTCGATAGTTTACAAACAACAGAATCAAACTGATTCGATTGTGCAATTTTTGCATTCACAAAAAGAGAAAGTGAATCTTTAATCGGAATATTTTTCTCTTTTCTAACGGTTCTGATTTCGCTTACCAAAACTTTTGTGTCTTCGAAATCGGCTATAGTTTTGGCTTCGAATGTTGAAGCCTTAGGCATTTCAGCAATAACAATGCTCTCACCATCTTTCCGGTCTGAAATATGTTGCCAGATTTCTTCTGTAATAAAAGGCATGAATGGATGAAGCAATCGCATCAATGAATCGAAAAATTCGAGTGTAATTTGGTATGTTTTTGCATCAATTGGTTGTTGATATGCCGGTTTAATGATTTCCAGATACCAGGATGAGAATTCATCCCAGAATAATTTGTAGACCATCATCAAAGCTTCCGAAATACGATATTGAGTATATTGTTCGTCAAGCTTTGCAATGGTTTCATTCAGAATTTGAGTAAACCAATTAATTGCAACAGTCGAATGTTCTGGTTGAGCAATGGTTTCATCAACTTGCCAGCCTTTTACAAGACGGAATGCATTCCAAATTTTGTTCGAAAAATTACGTCCTTGTTCGGTCAAGGCTTCGTCGAACATCAAATCGTTTCCGGCAGCAGAGCAAAGTAACATTCCAACACGTACGCCATCGGCACCGTATTCGTCAATCAATTTCAGACAGTCTGGCGAATTTCCTAACGATTTCGACATTTTACGACCCAATTTGTCGCGAACGATTCCTGTCAAATAAACATCTTTAAAGGGTAAATCTTTCTTATATTCATAACCTGCAATAATCATACGTGCTACCCAAAAGAAAAGGATTTCGGGTGCCGTAACCAATACTGATGTGGGATAGTAATATTCAATATCTTTATTTCCTGGATTTGTCAAACCTTCGAAAACTGAAATCGGCCATAACCAAGATGAAAACCATGTATCAAGCACATCGTCATCTTGACGTAAATCGCTGATTTGTAAATCTTGTTTGCCTGTTTTTTTGCGAGCCAATTCCAATGCTTCTGCTTCGGTTTCTGCTACAACAAATTCATTACTATTAGGCAAATACCAGGCTGGAATTCTGTGTCCCCACCAAAGTTGACGTGATACACACCAATCTTTCACATTTTCCATCCAGTGACGATATGTGTTTTTGAATTTTGGAGGATAGATTGAAATGTTATCGTTCATTACATTTTCCAAAGCTGGCTTCGAAACTTCTTTCATTGCCAAAAACCATTGCATCGAAATTTTGGGTTCAATAACAGCATCGGTTCGTTCGGAGTAACCAATTTTGTTGTCATAATTTTCGATTTTCGCAATTTGATTTATCTTTTGCAAATCGTCAACAATGGTATCACGGACGGCAAAACGATCCTGCCCGATATAGAATCCAGCTGCTTCACTTAGAGTTCCGTCATCATTGAATATGTCAATTATTCCAAGATTATATTTTTGACCTATCATATAGTCATTAACATCGTGAGCCGGCGTAATTTTTAAACATCCTGTACCAAATTCCATATCAACATATTCGTCCATAATTATAGGAACGACACGATTGACAATAGGGACAATAACGTTCTTGCCTTTTAAGTGGGAAAACCGAGGGTCGTTTGGATTGATACAAACTGCAGTATCGCCTAAAAGGGTTTCAGGACGTGTTGTTGCAACGGTCACAAACTCATCATTAGAGCCATCAATTTTATATTTAATATAATACAGTTTCGATTTTACTTCGCGGTATAGGACTTCTTCGTCCGAAACGGTGGTTTTTGCCTGTGGATCCCAGTTTACCATTCGTACTCCGCGATATATTTTACCTTTCTGATATAAATCGACAAAAACTTTGATTACACTTTGGCTGTATATTGGATCCATGGTGAAACTGGTTCTATCCCAATCGCATGACGCTCCCAGTTTTTTTAATTGTTCAAGAATTATTCCTCCGTGTTTTTCTTTCCATATCCATGCATGTTTAAGAAACTCTTCGCGGGTGAGATCATTTTTATCAATACCTTCTTTTTTTAATTTTTGGACAACTTTTGCTTCTGTTGCTATCGAGGCATGGTCGGTTCCTGGTACCCAGCAGGCATTAAATCCCATCATACGGGCACGTCGAGTCAAGACGTCTTGAATCGTATTGTTTAGCATGTGCCCCATGTGAAGAATTCCTGTTACATTTGGTGGAGGAATGACTATTGTATAGGGTTGACGTTCGTCGGGAGTTGACTTAAAAAATTGTTTATCTAACCAATATTGATACCATTTATTCTCAATTTCGATGGGGCTGTATTTTGCCGATAATTCGTTCATTATAACTTATTTAAAGTGTAATTGAATCAGTTTGCAACCAAAAATAAAGGAGATAACTTATCATCATCTCCTTTTATAAAATATTTCGCAAAATTACACTTTTTATTTTTAAGTGGGATTGTTCGCTCTTATTTTTTAATAACGTTTAAACTCCGAGTGTTGCCATATAATTCTTTCGATTTACTGTTGTATGCTTCTGCCGCTTCTTCAACAGTGTCGAACGAGCCGATGTTAATAGGTTTGCGGTCTTTATATATTACTGCACGGAATCGATTTCCATATTGAACAACACCTCTGTATCCATATTTATTTTCAGTCTTTGGTGTATTGCGAAGTACGTTTGTTAATGATGTCCATTCTAAATTCTGAATTCTACAATCCAATGGATTTCCGTTGTTAAAACGAACAAATAACCGTTTCGTGGAACTGGGCTTTTGGATGAAATTTTCTGCGATTATTTTATGTAAATAAATTGTTTCGCATTGATATGTGCCATTTTCTTGTTTCCAATTTTTTTGAAAGAATGCATATCCACTTGAATGTTTTCGAAGATTTTGTGGTAATTGAATTTTCTTAAAATAATCGTTGTTTAGAACAAAATCATAAACATTGTTGTCGAGGATTATTTCTTCTTTTGCATTTTTTAAGCGAACCGTCTTTATCATTTGATTAAAATAAACTCGAGGAGTTTTCTGTGATTATTTGAATTACTTTTAAAATTTGAATCATAATACGGCAGGTTGCTTTTTTTGTTTCATCCGTATATTATTTTAAATAGTTCTTTTAGGAGGTTTGTAAGCTCGCATGTTAAACTATTGATGCCGTTAAATTCGTAATCTTGGTTCAGAATGTTTGTGTTTACACCATTATGTGGGTTTCATAATAATGATTGATCTTTTAAAATCTTTTTTTCTTCTAAAAATCTGCCAATTCAATCACTTATTTTTTATACGTTTGTACATACTTTGTTTTATTATTTCATTAACTAAATAAGCTCAAAAATGAAATTATTCCGGAAATCAATCATAGGTCTATTACTTACATTATCGCTTTGTCTTCTTTTTTCTTATACAAACGTTAATCAAAGTAAAAAGGAGGAAGTTTTAGTCGGCGAATTGTTTGAACTTTTGAATGCATATCATGTTTCTCCTGAAAAAATTGATGATGCCTTTTCTGAAAAAGCATTCGATCTTTTTATTAAAAGACTTGATTATGATAAAATGTATTTTACTAAAGAAGATATTTCTGTTTTAGAGACATATAAGAAAGGTATTGATGATGAAATAAAGAATCGGACATTTAATCTACTAAATCTATCGACTGAAATCTTAGATAAAAGGACGACTTTCATAAAAAAAATATATCCTGAAATATTGAGTAAACCCATTGATTTTAGCGTTGATGAACAATACGAAACGGATGATGAAAAACGAGATTTTGCGACGAACGAAAAAGAACTTATTGATAATTGGCGAAAATCATTAAAATTCGAAGTGATGGTTAAGCTTTTAGATATGGTTGAAGATCAAGAAAAAGCGAAAGCAAAAAATGATACAATGAAAGTGAAAAGTTTTGCAGAGCTTGAAGAACAAGCCCGCATAAAGATAAAAAAACGTGTCGATGAACGATTTAAACGATATGATAAATTGACACGACAAGACCGATTTACAATGTATCTCAATTCCTTGACAAGCGTTTTCGATCCTCATACAAATTTTTTCCCACCCGAAGATAAAGACGATTTTGATATTCAGATTTCAGGAAAGTTAGAAGGAATTGGAGCTACACTTTCTGAAAAGGAAGGATATATAAAAGTAGAAAGCATTGTGCCCGGAAGTGCATCGTGGAAACAAGGACAATTGCAGGCCGAAGATATTATTTTGAAAGTAGGACAGGGCGATGACGAGCCTGTTGATATCGTGGATATGCGTCTTGATGCAGCGGTGCGGTTAATCCGTGGTCCCAAAGGCACCAAAGTTACGTTGACGGTAAAGAAAATAGATGGGTCTATCATTAAAATTCCAATTATTAGAGATGTTGTTGTAATCGAAGAAACGTATGCAAAATCGACGATCTTTACAAATGCAAAAGGCGATAAGAAGATCGGATATATTCATTTACCATCATTTTATATAGATTTTAATGAAAGTGATGGCGGTCGAAAATGTTCGAATGATGTCTTAGAAGAAATTAAAAAGCTAAAAGCTGCGGGAGTACAGGGAATTATTTTTGATGTTCGCAGTAATGGAGGAGGCTCTCTTTCCGATGTTGTAAAGATAGGCGGATATTTTATACCGTCAGGGCCTATTGTCCAGGTAAAATCAAGGATTCAAGCACAGCAAACGCTTGTCGATCGAGATCCGAATACCTATTTTGATGGACCGTTGGTTGTTATGATTGATGAATTTAGTGCGTCGGCATCTGAAATTTTTGCAGCTGCAATGCAGGATTATAAACGTGCAATTATTGTGGGGTCGGCACATTCCTGGGGGAAAGGTTCTGTACAACAGTTTGTCGATCTTGATCGCTATTTGTCTAATGATTATGATTCATTGAAACCTATGGGGTCAACAAAAATCTCGATTCAAAAATTTTATAGAGTGAACGGCGGTTCAACGCAAATAAAAGGTGTTGTGTCAGATATCATACTTCCCGATCGATATAAATATATTTCATTGGGCGAAAAAGAAGAAGACAATCCGATGAAATGGGATGAAATAGCACCGGCTCAATATACGCCGGCAAAGCCAAGTTGGGATATCGAAAAGATAAAAAAGGCCTCAAATCAAAGAACCGCAAAGGATACGAACTTTGTAAAAATAGAAGCATTGGCAAATTATCTGAAAAGTCAAAAAGATCAAACCATTTTCTCTTTGAACTTTGAAAAGTACAGGAAACAAGAATCGGAAGATAAAAAAATTGCAGATAAATTTAATTCTTTAGGGAAGTATGAAACCAGTTTAACGATAGCTCCATTGTCAGAGACAAAGATTGAAACTAAATTAGATTCCATAAAACAGAAAAGTCTTGAAAACTGGCATAAGAAATTGAAAAAAGATCCTGAGATTTATGAGACATATAAGATTATTGAAGATATGTGTAATTAATCTATACAGAGGTCAATCTCTTTGAACTGATATTGACTGCCCAAAGTTTTCTTTTTGTGTGTTTTGTGAATAACAAAAAATAACTTAACTAGAGTTGCAATTTGCATCCTATTAATAAAGTTTTATATTTGTGGTATCAAAAAAACGGTGTTATTAATCGGTATTTTCAATGGTAAAACAAGGCATTAAAGGTTATAGTTCTAAGATTTTAATCTTGGCTATTACATTCTTGTCTCTTGCGTTGTCTGGTTGTAAATTCCAAAACGGAAAAGTAATTCAGGGGAAAGCTGTCTATTCTTCAATCGACTCTGAAAAGACAAACAAACAAACAACAACATTATTCAAATTCAACAACGTTGTCTTTGCTATTCCATCACCCTATGAATTTGCTTATTTTGTAAAAAATCTCGGCATAAACTACAATAAAGAATATTTAAATTCTACAAAGAATGCACCGTCGTACGCGTCGTCATTTAAAAAGGCCGTAAATCTCGGATTGTATGGAACTGATCTAGGATATCTGGTCATTTATGAACAGACACCGGATGCCGTTAGTTACTTTTCAACGGTTAAGACAATGGCTAATGATATCGGTATTGTATCAGCTTTCGGACAGAAAACAATGTCACGGATTGAAAAAAATATGGGAAATAAGGATTCTCTGATGTTCATTTTATCAACATCCTATCGAGAGTCTGATGCCTATTTAAAAGAAAATGATAGAAACGCAACAGCAGCTCTTATTTTAGCAGGAAGTTGGATCGAAAGTCAATATATCTTAACGCAGATAGCCAAAACAATGCCCGTGAAAGAAATATATCAACGTATTGCCGAACAAAAACATCCTCTCGATAACCTCATTAAAATACTTTCGGTTGTGTATAACAAGGATGACAAAAATTTTGTTGAAATGACAGGACTTCTAGTCGAGCTTGCTTATGAATATGATGGCATTGATTACATCTATGAATATAAAAAACCGGTTCATAATCCTAAAAATCATTTTACCGTAATAAAATCGGTTTCTGAGTTACAAATCAATCCGGAACAAGTAAAATCCATTACCAGATTGACCGAAAAACTAAGAGCTATTATTGTAAAAAAATAACGAATGATAAAATACCTATACATAGTAATATTCTCAATGAGTTGTATGTTGATCACTTCAAAAACATTTGCTCAAGCCGATACATTACTCAATGTCTGTAATAAATATATGAAACTGCCATTTGTTTCAGACGGGCAGCAATATAAAGCAATCTTAAATGAAGGAGAAACGGCTGAATTTCATGCGGTGTTTTATGGCGGAAGTACATATCGGATAATAGGTTGTAGCGGATTGTCGGAAAGAAATTTGATTTACACCATCTCTGATACCGAACATAATATATTATATACAAATAAGGACTTTGAGAATGCTCCCTATTGGGATTTTAAATTTATGAATACCATGGATTGTATTATTGATGCCCGCATAAAATCACAAAAGTCGGGTTCCGGTTTTGCGATAATAATGATAGGATTTAGACAATAAATAAAATAAATAGATATGAGTGAAAGGATTATAAAAGCACTAATGCAACTGTTTGCAATCATAGCACGCCCCGACAGCGATGCAAATGATAGAAGAATGGTCGTTGTTGCTTATCTCAATCAATTACTGAATAAAGAATTAGCTGAAAAATATTTAGTAGTGTTCGATTCGTTTTATGAAGCAAACCAGGCAAAAAATAATAGAACCGAAAAGAAGCGACAAACAATATCAGCAAGTTCTGTTAAAGTCTTGAAAATTTGTTCGGAGATAAATGAGGAGTTGACTCAAAATCAAAAATATGTTGTCCTTGTTCAGTTACTCGAATTCATTAAGTCGGAAGAATCGATTTCGGAACAAGAATTTGAGTTTGTAGAAACCGTTGCCGACGCCTTCAACATTCCTGTTAATGAATATACAAATCTCAGAGATTTTGTTGTCAAAAAATTCGATGAAATACCGGCATCAAACCATATACTATTAATCAACAATGAACAGGACTGTTCGATAGCCGATGTAAAACATATTTATTCCGAAGGTCTTACCGGAACCATAAAGGTCTTTAATATCCACTCGGTTAATATCCTGATGTTCCGTTCTAGTGGTGTTGGCGAAGTGAACTTAAATGGTCAGTTGATTCGCGAAGACAAAGTAAACTTCCTAAGCATTGGCTCTGCAATTCGTAACAGTAAAATAAAACCAATTTACTACAGCGTCATTCTTAGTACATATAATGTCGATAAAAGCAAAGCCTGCATTGTCTTTGAAACAAAAGAAGTTGTTTACCGATTCAAAGGCGGGAAAATAGGTCTCCATAAGATGAATTTCCGTGAAGAATCGGGAAATCTTGTTGGAATTATGGGAGCCAGTGGAGCCGGGAAATCAACATTGCTAAATGTTTTGAATGGATCGTACCGTCCCACCGAAGGAAAGGTTACCATCAATGATATTGATATCCATAATGACAAAGATGGCCGCTTAAACGGGCTGATTGGTCATGTATCGCAGGACGATTTGCTCATCGAAGAATTAAGCGTCTTCCAAAACTTATACTATAACGCAAAACTTTGTTTCGATAATCTTACCGAAGATGAAATTATCATAAAAGTAAACAAAGTACTTGGCGATTTAGGTTTGTATGAAATCAGGGAATTAAAAGTAGGTAATCCCTTAAACAAAAAGATCAGCGGTGGGCAGCGTAAACGTCTGAATATTGCTCTTGAGTTGATTCGGGAACCTGCAATTCTGTTCCTTGATGAGCCGACTTCCGGACTTTCGTCAAAAGACTCTGAAAATATCATGGATCTTTTGAAGGAACTTTCGTTGAAAGGTAAACTCGTGTTTGTTGTTATTCATCAACCTTCTTCCGATATATTCAAGACATTCGATAAACTAATAATTCTTGATACCGGAGGATTCCAGATTTACTATGGCGATCCGGTCGATTCAATTACCTATTTCAAGAAAAGAATTAGTCAGGCCGACTGGAACGAGAGTGAATGTCCCACCTGCGGTAATGTTAATCCCGAACAAGTTTTCAAGATCGTGGAAGCTAATGTCGTTGATGAATATGGAAATTTGACCCCCGTGCGGAAATTCAAACCCACGGAGTGGTACGATTTATATGAACAACATCAGGAAGAGGAACGGAAACTAAAAAGTGAAGACAGCAAACTCTCGGCCGATCTTATTCCGGCTATCGATTTCAAGATACCGAACTGGTTCCGTCAGTTGAAAGTTTTTATTACACGCGATGTTCTTTCTAAGATATCAAATTCACAGTATATTCTCATAAATGCATTAGAATCGCCCATCATTGCAGCATTTCTTGCATATATTATTAAATTTTACAGCGTCGATGTTAACAATGAATTCGGCTATACACTCAGCGACAACGAAAACATCCCCGTTTATTTATTCATGCTCGTGATTTGTGGAATATTCATCGGATTAACCGTTAGTGCCGAGGAAATTATTGCCGACAGACGAATTCTGAAACGTGAACAGTTCCTCAATCTGAGCCGTTCCAGTTACCTGGTTTCGAAAGTGCTTATTTTGATTGCTCTTTCTGCTTTCCAATCGTTCGTTTTTATCTTGATTGGTAATTCTATCTTACAAATTCACGGTATGTTCTTCCAGTTCTGGCTTATTGCGTTCAGTGTTTGGTTGAGCTCCAATCTGATGGGCTTGAATATCTCCGACAGTTTCAAAACCGCGGTTACTATTTACATACTGATTCCTTTTTTGGTTATTCCCCAGATCATTTTGAGCGGTATTATTGTGAAATTCGATAAACTGAATCCCGAGATATCCAATCCAAAGGACATTCCAATGTACGGTGAAGTTATGACCTCGCGATGGGCTTACGAAGCTCTGGCTGTAACTCAATTTAAGAATAACGATTACGAAAAAGTGTTCTATCCCTACGAAAAGGCGATGAGTCAGTCCGACTTTAAGAAAAACTACTGGATAAAGACCTTACGCAACAAAATCACCGACATCCAGAACGGATTGAACGATAAATCGAAACATGGAAAAGTAGAATCCGATTTGCTGGTGTTGAGAAATGAAATTACAAAAGAGATGACTCATGTAAAACGGGTTAAATTCAAAAAAATTCAGTCGCTCTATATCGGAAAAGTTACTCCTGAAGTGCTTGATGAGCTCGGAGCTTATCTAGATCTTATCAATTCTTATTATGTCAAGAAATATAACATAGCAAGTACTATAAAAGATCGCCTCATTGAGCAATATACCCAAACCGATGATGACAAGAAAAAATTTGTACTCTTCAAAAAACAATATTACAATGAAAATCTAGCCGATTTTTGTAGAAACTCGAACGAGGTGGAACGAATTGTTGAATACAATGGACAATTGTATCAAAAGATTGATCCTATTTTCCAAGATCCTGACAATAAAATGCTCCGTTCACACTTCTATGCTCCGCGGAAGCAAGTCTTTGGACAATTTTTCGATACCTATTGGGTTAACGTGACCATCATCTGGTTGATGACCATTCTGCTTTATGCAACTCTCTATTTCAGAGCTCTGAAACGATTCCTCGATTTAATGGAGCGTATGAGCGAAAAACTTGTTAAAGATAAAGATTAAAAACGCTATACTTTTACCATATTTATAACCACAGACAACAAATACAAAAGCATGGCAGTTCATGCTTTTGTTATTTAAAATACGAAGGAATCAACCATCTCTGAAAATGACCATTACAGAACAAGAAAAAGACCGGCTGCTCTTTTTGAGACAAGAATTACATCGACTTAATTATCTCTATTATGTAAAGGCTGTTTCCGAAATCACCGATTTCGAATTCGATCAGTTGATGAAGGAACTGCAAATTCTTGAAGCACGCCATCCCGAGCTTTACGACCAACATTCACCAACTAACCGGGTGGGTAACGACATAGATGAAAGCTTTACCCAGGTCGAACATAAATATCAGATGCTTTCATTGGGAAATACTTATTCCGAAGCCGACCTCCGCGATTTTGACGACCGCGTCAGGAAAGGATTGAATGAACCGTTTGAATATGTCTGCGAATTGAAATACGATGGCGTTGCAATCGGGCTCACCTATGTCGATGGCAAGCTCTTGCAGGCTGTCACCCGTGGCGATGGCACCCGTGGCGATGATGTGACCCGTAATGTGAAAACCATTAAAGCCATTCCACTTGTTTTGCAGCCCGGCGATTATCCGGCCGAGTTCGAAATTCGTGGCGAAATATTCATGCCACGCAAAGGCTTCGAAGAAATAAATCAGGAACGCATAGATATCGGTGAAAGCACCTTTGCAAATCCCAGAAATGCAGCCGCGGGCTCACTCAAGCTCCAAAATTCGGCAATGGTGGCACGACGACCACTCGATAATTACGTCTATTTTTTACTTGGTGCCGACGACGACAACGGTTCGCATTACAATAATTTACAAAAGGCAAAATCGTGGGGATTTAAGGTTCCCGAGCATATAAAACTCTGCCCATCGATCGACGATGTCTTTACATTTATCAATTTTTGGAATAAACAACGTCCAAAGCTCCCTTTTGATATTGACGGAATAGTAATCAAAGTCAATTCGCTCAAACAGCAACAGAAACTGGGCTATACGGCAAAAACCCCACGTTGGGCAATTTCCTATAAATTCAAAGCCGAACAAGCCATTACAAAATTAAACGAAGTAACCTATCAAGTGGGGCGGACGGGGGCAATTACGCCCGTTGCCAATCTCGATCCCGTGCCATTGTCGGGAACAACCGTTAAAAGAGCCTCGCTTCATAATGCCGACCAGATACGTTTGCTCGACTTACACGAAGGCGACTATGTCATTGTGGAAAAAGGTGGCGAAATCATTCCCAAAATTGTTGGCGTGAAGAAAGATCAACGCGATCTTTTTTGTAAACCCGTCGAGTTTATTACACGTTGCCCCGAATGTGGAACCGAATTGATAAAACTGGAAGAAGATGCTAAACATTATTGCCCCAACCAGTGGACATGCCCCCCGCAGGTAAGAGGCAAAGTGGAACATTTCATCGGACGCAAGGCTATGAACATCGACGGACTGGGACCCGAAACCATCGACTTGTTTTTTGACAACAACCTGATTACAGATGCCGCCGATTTATATTCGCTCACAAAAGACCGGATAGCCCCGCTCGAACGATTGGGAGAAAAGTCGGCCGACAATATTATAAAAGGAATCGAAGCATCACGAAAAGTGCCCTTCGAAAAGGTGCTCTTTGCCATCGGCATTCGTCATGTGGGTGAAACAACCGCCCGAAAGATCGCTCGATCGCTCGAAACCATCGACGCAATTGCCAAAGCGTCGCTCGACGAATTGCAAAATATTGATGAAGTGGGAGAGGTGATTGCTTTGAGCATTATCGATTATTTTAGTCACCCCCAAAACATCGATATTGTCGAAAAACTAAAAATTGCCGGTGTAAAACTGGCAATTGAGCACAATGCCAATGCACAAGCCTCCAATAAGCTCAACGGGGCAAGCATTGTCATTTCCGGAACGTTCGTGAATAACAGCCGCGAAGAAATAAAAAATTTAATTGAGCTCTATGGAGGCAAGAATGCTTCGTCTGTTTCATCAAAAACATCCTACCTCCTGGCGGGCGACGGAATTGGTCCTTCGAAGCTCAAAAAAGCCGAAGAACTGGGAATTAAAATTATTTCGGAAACCGACTTTTTGACCATGATCGATTAAAACTTTCTTTTTGTTATCCTGCCCCCGTTTTTACTTCTTCGGCACTTCCATAGTGACAATCTGTTTCCCGGAGAACTCTGTGTAAATAATATAAGCATCGCCAGAAGCTTTTTGTAGATAAAAGAACCAATGGAAGCACCTCCCGAAAGTATTTCATTGTTTCGTAGCGATACGGAAGCACCAAATGATATGGTTTCATTGTTTCGTAGCGATACGGAAGCACCAAATGATATGATTTTATTGTTTCGTAGCAGTACGAAAGTACCAAATGATATGGTTTCATTGTTTCGTAGCAGTACGAAAGTACCAAATAATATGGTTTCATTGTTTCGTAGCGATATGGAATCACCACCGGAACGCTTTTGGTGAATAAAAAATTTACACAGACACCACCGGAATATTTTTTGTGCCTCTGTTGGTCATCGGAACACCCGATTACTGATCTAAGACCTAAAAAGAAAATAAAGAGAGCCGGAGCAAAACCGGTTATGCCCTTTATGCTTCGATTTATATACGATAATTGATGATGAGCCTTGTTTTTAAATCGCTTTCGAGCCTCGTGAGATATTGTTGATAATCGGTATAATGAAACATCAGATTCATCTCTACAGTTGCCGAAAAATGAGTGCCAATGTTTTGTGTAATACCAACAAGCGGGTTGAAACTCATTGTATATCCGTTTAAAATAAAGTTTTTTGGTCCATTTTTTATAAAAACAAGACCATAAGTCTGCGGGATCTTCGTCTCGGGCGAAAAATAGATGTCGGAGGTTTCCGATCGGTAGTTGACATGCGATAAGGCGACGTCCATTCCATAGAAAAAGGTTGTATTTCCGGAAAGAGCAACATCCTTTTCAATACCAACGGCGGCTCCGTAAGATTTAAATTCTTGTTTTACATGATATTCAACAGTCGGATCTTTGTTGGTATCGGGAATTCCATAACAATAGCTGAAAGAATTATAATAATACGTAAAATATTCGGCTCTTACGCTCACTGTCTTGAATTTATGTTTGTAATGCAACGATACGTTGTTGAATATCGACGACAGAAAGTCGTTCATCTTGATATTATCAAGACTAATCCCAAATTCGTTAGCAGGCTGTGCCATAGTATCGATAATCATTTTATTGTTGAATGTCGAATCAATGGTTTGTGAAAACAATTGATAATAAATGCTGCCTGAAAGGGCGAGCACTAAAAAAAACTTTTTCATCAGTTACCTAAAATTATAGTTGAATATTTATAAAAAAAAACGGGAAACCGATGTCTTTAGTATTACTGGCATTCTTTTTTTTAAAAGTATTATTGGTTACGTTGCTGATAAAAATCAACAATTTTGAGACAAAATGCAAATTGTTTGCTTAAAAGTGATTGAATGATGGTGTGGGGAATTAAAAATTTACGTAAATTGTAAACAGAGTCATTCATCTAAATCTTTATTTTATGGAAGCATTCAAGTATATAGGAATTCTATTTGTAGAGACGGCCGTTATATCGGGAGTTATAGCCGCCGTAATCTGGGCAGTTAACGAAGTTTTATCTTCAGATCGATTCACTAAAGAAAAATAGGAGGCGGAATTATGGATTTTATCAGTCAATTTCAGGGAATCAGCACGATGCTACATTCCAGTTTAACAATAGTGTCGGCACGCGTATTTCTTATCTTTCTCGGATTATATTTAATGTATCTGGGGAAGAAAGGAGTGCTCGAAGCTTTGTTAATGATACCCATGGGTTTGGGTATGGCAACAATCAATGCCGCCCTTATGTTTCTGCCCGCCGGAATGCCGGGAGGTTTTGCAGGGCATGGAGGAGTGCAGGGCACTTTATTTCTTGATTCGATGGTAACGGAAGTAAAACCACTGTTAGATTTATTACAGATCGACTTCCTGCAACCAATTTATGTCTTCACCTTTAGTAATGGGTTAATAGCGTGTCTGGTTTTTATGGGAATTGGTTCATTGCTCGATATCGGCTTCCTATTGCAACGACCTTTTGCAAGCATGTTGATTGCCGTGTGTGCGGAGCTTGGAACATTTTTGACCGTTCCGGTGGCTCATGCCATGGGGTTGAGTTATAAAGAAGCAGCGTCAATAGCCATGGTTGGGGGTGCCGACGGCCCGATGGTTTTGTTCACCTCGCTTTCGCTTGCCAAACATTTGTTTGTTCCCATAACCGTTGTTGCATATTTATATTTAGGATTAACCTATGGAGGATATCCCTACTTAATAAAGTTGATGGTTCCAAAACGTTTGAGAGGAATAACAATCGACCGTTCGAAAGAAAAGCAGCCGAAACCCATCAGTGCAACCGTAAAGCTTGCTGCGGCAGGCATTTTATGTGTCATTCTATCCTTTTTATTTCCTGTGGCGTCACCATTATTCTTCTCCTTGTTCGTAGGGGTTGCTGTAAAAGAAGCAGGGCTGACACATATACATGAATTCATCTCGGGTCCGGTTCTTTATGGTTCCACCTTCTTCCTTGGCTTAATGCTCGGAGTACTTTGCGAAGCCCACTTGATTCTCGATCCAAAAGTATTGACATTACTGGTTCTTGGTATATTGTCGTTGCTGTTTTCGGGCATTGGAGGCATAATCGGTGGCTATATTATGTATTTTATAAAGAAAGGAAACTACAATCCAACGATAGGGATTGCCGGTGTGAGTTGTGTTCCATCGACAGCCAAGGTGGCACAAAAAGAAGCGGTAAAGATAAACCCCATGGCAATGATTCTGCCCGAAGCATTGGGTGCAAATATCTGCGGGAGTTATAACTACAGCAATTATTGCCGGTTTATATATAACATTCTTTGCAGGCATAAACGGGTAAATTTTAAAACCATATATTCGGAGAAAGGCTGCTTGTTATCGGGCGGCCTTTCTTATTTTCGCAATCAGGTTATATCCGCCTCAATAATATGACGAGTTCCAAAAGGGAATGAGGTATTTCCATACTTTAATTTGGTCTAACATAACGGGCTTTTGTTACCTTTGTAAAAGGATTTTTATATCAATACAAATGATTTCAGAAATAATACTCCAACAACTCGATACTCCTTTACGGGATATAGCTTTAAAAGTGCAACGGGGCGAACGCATCAGCACCGACGATTGTCTTCTCTTATATGAAAAGGGCGAACTGGGATTCGTGGGGCTCCTGGCAAACCATATCCGAGAACAACGATATGGTCTGGATACATTTTTTAATCGGAATATCCATATCGAACCCACCAATATCTGCATTTATCAATGTAAGTTCTGTGCCTATTTCAGAAAAGAAGGCGAACCCGACAGCTGGAATTATAGCATTCCCGAAATACTTGACAAAATTGCATCATATCCGGTTGGCAGCATAACCGAAGTACACATTGTTGGTGGTGTGCATCCCGATAAAGATTTGGATTACTATGGCGAAATGGTTTCAGCCATCAGAAAAGCCCGCCCCGAGCTTCATATCAAAGGATTTACCGCCATAGAACTCGATTATATGATTCGAAAATCGAACATGACCATCGAGGAAGGTCTGCGGAAGCTGAAAGAATATGGATTGGAGTCGATTCCCGGTGGGGGAGCAGAAATCTTTAACGATGACATCCGCCGGCAGATCTGTGGCGATAAATCAAAAGCAACCATGTGGCTTAGCGTTCACGAAACGGCTCATAAGGTTGGATTACCATCGAACGCCACCATTTTATATGGACATATCGAAACGTTTGCCGATCGTGTCGATCATTTGAACAAACTTCGCGAATTGCAGGATCGAACGGGTGGATTTAATGCGTTTATTCCTTTAAAGTATAAGCATAAGAACAATTTACTCTCGCACATACCCGAACTGACGACTATCGAAGATCTGAGAAACTATGCCATCAGTCGTATTTTCCTCGATAACTTTCCTCACATCAAAGCCTACTGGCCAATGATTGGTAAAGATCTTGCGATTATGTCTCTTTCTTTTGGTGTTGACGATCTGGATGGAACTATTGATGATACAACAAAAATTTATACAATGGCCGGTTCATCGGAGACCTCTCCGGCAATGACTTCGTTGCAGATGGTGGAGCTGATTACAAGTAAAGGTTTTGTTGCCGTGGAACGTGATTCCATTTATAATGAAGTACGACGATTTTAGGTTGAACCCCGATTCCGTGTATGCTTCTTCTCTGTAAGGTTACTATAAAAACGACGACCAACAATCAATAAAAGAATACAGAAATGGATCCTCAAAAGATTAAAATATTAGGTGAAGAAATAAAACAGCGACTGGAACGTGAACGTTGCACCGCATGTAATAACCGGAAGGCAATTGTTACGGTGACAATGACCGAACGAGGTCCTCGGCTCAAAATAGCGGCCTGCTGTTTCAACTTTGAACAGAAATTGCAAACGATGGGTAAGGAAATGTGGGAAGATTTTTTACAGAAAGAAGGCTTATCTTCAAAATAATGAACTATTGTTCATCAATATCATATTCTTCGAGCACTTTATCGACCGGAATGGTGAATCGGGTATAGGTTATTTTCTTTCCATCTTTCAGGAACAGACTTTCGTAATGTGTTTTGATGGAAAGAACCTCATCAACAATAGGCGAAGCATATAAATCGTCGACTGCAACCATCGGTTCAATACCGTTATAACGAAGCAAAGCAACGGTGTATTTGTGTAATTCGTAGCTGTCTGTCTTTAGATGAATAACAGCATCAGGCTTTAGGAATTGTTTATATCGATTCAAGAAAATGCTCGAAGTCAAACGTTTTTTGTGTCGTCGTGATTTTAATTGGGGGTCGGGGAATGTAATCCAGACTTCATCTATTTCATTTGGTGCGAAAAATGAAGAAATGAACTCAATTCTGGTTCTGAGAAAGGCAACATTCGCAATATTATCTTGCAGAGCAGTCTTTGCTCCCCGCCAGAATCGGGCACCTTTAATATCTATTCCCATGTAGTTGCGTCCGGGCTGAAAACGAGCCATGTTTACCGTATATTCACCTTTTCCACAACCTAATTCCAGAGTAATCGGGTTGTTGTTGTTCCATAATTCAGTATGCCATTTGCCCTTGAGCTTATAATCAACGTTAAATATTTCTTTAAGGTCAGGTTGAATGACATTTGGGAATGTCTCATTTTCTGCAAATTTCCGAAGTTTGTCTTTACCCATTTTAAGAATTCTTTTTTAATTAACGCCTTTTGACTGCCATTCCGAAATGTGTTATTCCGTTTAATGTCTGGCTTGGACATCGCATTGCCTGTTTTATTTTGAATGTATAGTATCCGAGATATGGGAATCTGATATTCATACGAAAGGGGAAGACTGTTTTATGACTTCCGAACCATCCTTTACCAATCCATCGTCCTTTTGGCGTTGCTAAAAACATTTCCAACGTATCTTTTATTATTTTTCCATTTGGAAAATGAACATCGGTGAATAGATAGAGGTTTGAAAATGGGTAATCGTTGTTGTTGATTACTTCATAAACCACATTATTAGGCGAACTTGTATCGGTTATGAGAACCTTAAACTCCAGAACTGAGTCTTGATGCCACGATGATTCATTAATTGTACGTTCGCCTTCAAAGATAATACCTCGTTTGCACGAAGTAAGTCCAAGGAATAGAACAATCGTTGTTACAAGAAGATATTTCATTGCCTTTTATACCTTAGGAGTTTCTCCTCCTTGATTTGGATTGTTTGGACGAGGTCTGTTTTCAAATCGACGATTATTATCCTTCTTTTGATTGGGGTTTTGGTTTGGATGTGGTCGCTGATTTGGATTTTGTGGTCTTTGATTTGGATTTTGAGGAGCCCCGGCAGGTTTGTTCTCGTTCCCTTGCCGTTGATTCGGATTATTATTTGGTCGTTTATTATTCGGGTTTTGTGGTCTATTTACCTGATTCAGATTTGTGGGACGATTTGGATTATTGTTCGGTTGTGGAGCACCGGCTTCAGCTTTTGGTTGTTGATTTGGATTATTAGTTGGTCTGTTTTGTTGATTAGGATTTCCTCCCGAATTCTTATGTCCTCGGTTCTTTCCTTTAAATTTACGATTCTTGTTATCAAAACGTGTGAGGCTTTCTTGTCCTACAACGTTTTCATAATCGGGTTCATCTTCATCAATTTCAATGACAATGTCGGTCTCGATTTTTTCGATTTCTTTGCCGGCTTTATTCATTGCTATGATTTCTTTTACTTTTTCAACAGATAAACAAACAAATCGGTTACCTTTCCCTTCATCGTTGCAGACATACCACATCAGGCGTTTATATACATCTGTTTTTGCATGAAATGCTTTTGATCCATTTCCAAATAAGAGAGGAATGTTTGTGTTGGGAAAATCTTTTTGAGCATCTATATAGCTGTCTACTTCAAAATTCAAGCAACATTTAAGCTTCCCGCATTGACCTGCAAGTTTTTGTGGATTAAGTGATAATTCCTGATATCGGGCGGCTTGTGTTCCCACAGAAGCAAAACGTCCGATGAACAGAGAACAGCATATTGCTTTCCCACAAGGTCCGATTCCTCCAATTCGTCCGGCTTCCTGACGTGCACCGATCTGACGCATTTCGACGCGAACTTTAAATTGTTCGGCAAGTACTTTTATTAATTCCCTGAAGTCGACGCGTTCGTCGGCGATGTAATAAAATATGGCTTTAGTCCTGTCGCCCTGATATTCAACATCACCGATCTTCATGTTAAGATTAAGACTTTTAGAAAGTTGTCGGGCTTTAATCATTGTTGAATATTCCAAAGCTTTTGCTTCATTCCATTTCTCTATATCAGAAGGTTTTGCCTTGCGATAAATCTTTTTGAATCCTTCTGCAGGTATTGAAATTTTATTCTTTTTTATTTGTTGGTAAACTAATTCGCCGACAAGCGATACAACACCGACATCGTGTCCCGATGCGGCTTCAACAGCAACAATGTCACCGACTTCTAATGGAATGTTGGTGTTGTTTTCGAAGATTTCTTTCCTGGTACTTTTAAAACGGACTTCAACAAATTTTTTATTGTTCTGGATTTGAGGAATGTCTCCCAGCCAATTGTAGACGTCGAGTTTGAAACTTCCGTTTTTATGAGCCAACTGTTTTATTGCAGTTTCGAGCTGTTCTGGTTGTAAGTTATTATTAGTTTCTTCTAAAGTCATAATATATATAATAAGACCTCTTGTTTTGAGGTGATAGAACCTTTAAAATAATGAATTATTTTAATAGGCGAAAGGCAAAGTTATCTTTTTTTTGCGAACAATATAGCAATTTTAAGAGCCATATCAAGAAAAATAATTTTGGCACTTCCATTTCTTTCAATGTGGTAATGGGCGTCGCTAAATAAAACCGAAAATTCTTCAATGTTGCTTTCGGTTATGAAAGTCGAAAATTTTGTCGAAAAATCCGATTCCATTTTACTCATGTGTAATATTGAATTTGCTTTCTGATTCATCACAAAGTTGTTGCGAATCATTGTCAGACTATATTCAAGAAAGGTTTTTTGTTTTTCTCTGCCCCAGGTTGCTATTTGTTTCGACCAATCGATCAGACCTTCAAAGTCGCGTTGATATGATTTTCGCATTAGGGTTGTGAATGATTCAAAAAACAGACCGATTTCTTCCGAGATACTCACAATGCTTTTTGCTGCAATAACATTTCCATTAGCATTTTCGGCAACAAACAGTGCTTCTTCGTCGGCAAGTTTGTATTCCGATTTGATATAATCGAACATGCTTCGTTTGTCGATCTTTGGTATTTTGACAATCTGAGTTCTCGATAAAATGGTTGCAAGTATTGCATCGGAATTTTCCGAGATTAAAATAAACAAGGTGTGTGGTGGTGGTTCTTCAAGAATTTTCAGAATTTTGTTTGCACAGGTTTCGTTCATCTTGTCGGCCATCCATATTATCATGGTTTTATAATCGGCTTCGTAGGTTTTAAGATTTAATTTTCGAGTAATTTCTGTGCTTTCATTTTTCTGAATGCTTCCTTGTTTATTTTCGGCATCAATATAATCAAGCCAATCGTTGAGGTTGAATTGTGATTTTGTTTCTATGTTTATTTTTCGCCATTCGGCAATGTAATTGTCGCTAACCGGATCTTTAAATTTGGTTGTTGTAACAATAGGAAAGACAAAATGTAAATCGGGATGTACTAGATTTTTATATTTTATGCAAGATGGACAATTGCCACATGAATCGGTAGCGGTTTTGTTCGGACAGTTGATGTATTGCGAATAGGCGATTGCTAATGCCAGAGTTCCGCAACCTTCGGGACCTAAAAATAACTGAGCATGACTCAATCGTCCATCTTGAAAAGAGTTCAAGAGCCTTTGTTTGATAGAGTTTTGTCCTATTATTTCGCTAAATTGCATAAATGGTTCAATATATTTTACAAAAGTAACAATTCCTTACAACATTACTTATCCAAAAAAAGTTTTTCGGCAAAAAATCAAAATAGTGCTACCACGTTGAATGTTACACGTTTCCCATCATAATAACTTCCGCTGGAATCAAATTGCCATTCCCATTCTTTTTTATATAAGGTTTGAGGCAATGGAGCTATAACCAGTGGTCGAACAGCGGTTGCTTTGGAATCAATCTCTGTTGTTATTTCCTCAATATCCGAAATTATACAAAAGGATTGTTGCTGAAGGCTACTAATGTGCTTTTGTTGAAGGTCTAATCGAAGATTTGTTATTTCATCTTCTGTTAATGCTGTGTTGTCGAGGAGATAATCGCAGATTAAAATATCAAGTTGGTTCAATATGTTCAACGACACAATCATATCGGTTTGATGTAAAGGTTTAAAGCCGTTGCCCGGAATTTTTTTTAAATCTATCGACTTTCCTTCCGACTTCCATAGTTGAACTTCTTCCCATGCTTTTTGAATGGCACCTCCGGTGATGTCGCATTCTATTATTTCAATATTAGGATATTTTGAAACCTTATGTTTAATTTGTGTGGGATGGATAATGTCGTAAAGGTAAATTTTTGAGCAGGTTCGACTCAGTTCTTCTAACGGAATGTCGAGAAGCCATCCGCTTCCTAAAATGGCTGTTGTTGTTGGTTTATAGATTTCTAGGGCTTCAAGAATTGCCTGTTTCGAATTATTTAAATGAATATCCCATCCTTCTTTTTCACGAGCGTATCGATAGATAATTCCATCCTGATCATTTACAAACCCCATTTCTTTCAGAATGTCAGGTTTTTTGTGCATTAAAAATGAAAATATCCCCATGAGAATATTACTTAAAAGAGTTCTGAGGGTTTAATAAACGTAATCAGTAAGCCAATTATCCTTTTTTATATTTTGTCAATAGTTGTTTTCCAACAGCAACAAATGAAGGAATAAGTGAGATAAAGATGATTAAGAAAATAACAAGCGAAAAATTCTTTTTTATGATAGGGCTGTTACCAATAAAATAACCGGCGTAAGCAAAAAGATTTACCCATAAAACATTTCCAATCACACAAAAGACCACAAACCGTTTGTATGCCATTTGACCAACACCGGCTACAAATGGGGCAAAGGTTCTGATTATTGGCATAAACCGAGCAATGACAAGAGTTATTCCTCCATGTTTTTCGTAAAACGCATGGGTTTTGTCAAGATATTCCCGTTTAATTAACTTATAATTTTTTTCGTAGACTTTATGTCCTAGAAACTTGCCAAATAGAAAATTAGTATTGTCGCCCAAAAATGCTGCAGCCATTAATAAAAGAGATATGGTGTGAACATTAAGTGGATTTCCCGGAAGGGCAGAAACAGCTCCGGCAGCAAATAGAAGAGAGTCGCCGGGAAGAAATGGCGTAACAACCAAACCTGTTTCACAGAAGATTATTACAAACAAAATAAGATAAGTCCATGTTTGATATTGATTGACAATGTCGGTTAAGTGAATGTCAATATGTATTATAAAATCGATAAAGAAGTGAAAAAGATCTGCCATAATGTTATTTTTAAATTGACAGCAAAGCTACATTTTGTTTTTCGAATTGAAAAAAAAATGAATAATATTCCATTGTAATTTCAAAAACTGAAAGAAATTACGTTGCCTATAGGGAAACGGGCAAAACTATTGCTTGGACGATGATAATTTTTTTTATATCAAAATGTAATCAAGAGTAAACTAGCTATTGCGAAATTACATACCTTTAAAATGAATTTTAAAAGAATAAATTTATGACTTCAAAACTTGATTTTACAGTAGCTTCGCTCGGAACTTGTACCATAGATAATCCAATAAAAACTTCAGGTAAAGATGGTCTGCCTCAGACAATTCTAAAAGGCAATGAACGAATTTTACATGACTGTTCGCTCGAAAATTTTAATTATTGTAAAGAACATAATATTGAGCCGCTTTCATTTGAAAAAGCAGGCTCGTTAGAGAAAATTTATTTTGATCCCAAGAAAACGAAAGTAGCTATTGTTACTTGTGGCGGTTTATGCCCTGGTTTAAACAATGTTATTCGAAGTCTGGTTTTCCAACTCACCAATCGATATGGCGTAAATCGTATTGTAGGAATAAAATATGGATATGAGGGATTTATTCCAAAATATGGTCACGATGTTGTTGAATTAACTCCCGATTTGGTCGATAATATCCATACTCAGGGAGGTACAATTCTTGGATCGTCGCGAGGCGAACAGGATGTGTCTCAAATTGTAGATGCCTTAGAACGGATGAATATTAATATATTGTTTACCGTTGGTGGCGATGGAACCCAAAAAGGTGCTCATGCTATTTACGAAGAAATTAAAACTCGCGGGATAAAAATTGTTGTGGCAGGTATACCGAAAACAATCGATAATGACATTAATTATATCAGTAAATCATTTGGGTTTGAAACAGCTTTTACTGTTGCAAACAATATTCTTCGCGATGCACATCATGAAGCCAAAGGTGCTTATAATGGAATTGCAATTGTAAAACTCATGGGACGTGATTCCGGTTTTATTGCCGCAAGTGCAACGCTTTCGGTTCCCGATGCCAATTTTGTTTTGATACAAGAATTGAAATTCGATTTATATGGACCGAAAGGCTTTATAAAAACCCTACGTTCTCGATTAGAAAGAAAACATCATGCTTTGATTGTTGTGGCAGAAGGTGCCGGTCAGGATTTATTCGACGATCAAAGTATTGCAAAGGACGCTTCTGGTAATGCACTGAAAAAGGATATAGGAACGTATCTCCGTGATATTATTAAGGCCGAATTTGATAGAATGGACATTCGTCATTCGATTCGTTATATCGATCCAAGTTATATTATTAGAAGTGCAACAGCTATCGCTGACGATAGTATGTTTTGTAATCAATTGGCTCAATATGCCGTTCATGCGGCTATGGCTGGCAAAACCGATTTTGTTGTAGGCAATTGGAATGAATGTTTCACTATTTTGCCAATCTCGGCAACGGTTCAAGAACGTAAGAAAGTCGATCTTGAAGGAGAACTTTGGCAAAGTGTATTGGAAGCTACCGGACAACCGGTGTCGATGAAAAACGATTAGATACATAAATAATTAATAAATTTGTAACGGGAAAATGGAGCAACATATTCCGTGCATATTAATCCCATTAAAACTTAATTATTTATTCTATTATAATGGTTCGTTCTATTTGCAAATTTTTTAGAGGTAATATTTATTCGGCTCTTATTTATCGCATTGTTGTTATCTACATACTGTTTACTCTATGCCGGTTAGCCTTTTTCCTGTTCAACAGTTCTTATTTCCCTGATGTAACCTTCTGCCGTTTTTTTACGATAATGGTGGGCGGATTAAAGTTCGATACCACAGCCATTATCTATGTCAATGCGTTGTATATTCTCGGGATGATAATACCTTTTAAATTCCGACACAACAGCATTTATCAAACTGTTCTTTTCTGGATTTTTATTGTTACCAACAGTATCGCCTTGTTGGCTAATATTGCCGATATTCCTTATTATCCATTTACCTTTCGTCGCACCACCTGTATCGTGTTTGGACAATTTAAAAACGAGCAGAATCTTGTGCTTCTCTTTTTTAAATTTGTTGTTGATTATTGGTATATAACCATTCTCTTTTTCGGTCTGATAGCTTCGATGGTGTTGCTGTATCGACGTAAATTACAAACGCAGATTCATATTGAAAAACCAAGCCTCTACTACATACTTAATACATTGATGTTAATTGCTGTGTTGGTTTTAATGGTGGGTGGTATTCGTGGTGGATTTCGTCACAGCACGCGTCCCATTACTTTGAGCAATGCCGGAGAGTATGTTGAAAATCCGAACGAAACAGCATTAGTGCTCAATACTCCTTTCGCGTTAATCCGCACCATAAACAAAAACGGATTAAAGAAAGAACAATTCTTTACACCTTCGGAACTCGATTCTATTTATAGTCCCGTTCACAATCCGAAAAACAATAAAGCCTTTGAACCAAAAAACATAGTCATCTTCATTCTTGAAAGCTATAGTAAAGAATTTGTGGGAGCTCTCAATCGTCATAATAACATAAAAGGCTATACCGGTTATACCCCATTTCTCGATTCCTTGATTGGCGAAAGTTATGTTTTTGAAAATGCATTTGCAAATGGCAAAAAATCAATAGAAGCATTACCGTCGGTTATTGCAAGTATCCCCGGAATGGAAGTACCCTATGTACTATCGTCATATTCTTCAAATACAATCAATAGCATTGCCTCGTTGTTAAAACCAAAAGGATATCATTCCGCGTTTTTTCATGGAGCACCAAATGGATCTATGGGGTTTCAGGCATTTATGAAACTGGCTAAGATTGATGAATATTATGGCAAAGATGAATATAATAACGATGCCGATTTCGATGGCATGTGGGGAATCTGGGATGAACCATTCTTTCAGTTTTATGCCCGCACAATCAACTCCTTTAAACAGCCCTTCTGTGTCAGCTTATTCTCGGTTTCGTCGCATCACCCATTTGCTATTCCCCGCAAATATGAAGGAAAATTGAAGAAAGGTCCATTACCATTACATCAATGTATTAATTATACTGATCTTTCGCTCCGAAAATTCTTTGCCACAGCCCGCAAAATGCCTTGGTTCAAGAATACTATTTTTGTTATCACAGCCGATCATGCATCATTTCCTTATTACAAGGAATGCAATGACGATGTCGATCACTTTGCCATCCCTTTGATATTCTATACTCCCGACGGAAGTTTAAGAGGTGATGACACAACCACCGTAGCACAACAAACCGATATCATGCCAACGTTGTTGGACTACTTGCATTACGATAAACAATATGTGGCGTTTGGTAAAGATCTTTTTCATCCTTCGGTAGACAATTTTGCAATAAATTTTCTTAATGGAAATTATCAGGTGTTCAATAACCGTCAGATACTACAGTCGGATGGGAAAACCGTTGCCGGTTTGTTTGATTATAAAACAGATCGATCGCTCAAACATAAACTGAATAATGCCACGGTTCAATCTGATTTACTTCGGAAAACTCAGGCTTTTATGCAACAATACAACAATCGGATGATCGATAATAATCTGATTGTCGGGAAATCAGACAAGTCTTCTAAAGGGCGATAAAACTCACATTCGTCCTGTACAATGTTGCGTAGAACCAATTCAATATTGCGTAGAACCAATTCAATGTTGCATAGAACAAATAGATGTTTGTTACATGGGTGGAACGCTCTGTTGCGTTGCCTTACAAGCCACGGCTGGCAAAGCGACAGGTGTACCACATTGTCGGGCTTTATAACCAGTAGTTTGATGACCTTCAAAGGATTCTACCAAATAAAAAGTCAGATTGATAGTTTTCTTTAGGTTTATTTTTTACATTTGAATGCTAATCGGAACGAATATAACATCAGTGTTTTTGAAAGAATATTCTACATTTCGGCGTTTACGATTTTTACGTTTGAGTGTGATTATCGACCTGTTGATACATGGAATATATCAGCAATTGAGGATACAGGGAATGTTGGTGGTTAGTGTAAAAAAACAGTCGGTGATAAACAACAAACAAAATTGAAAACAAAAAACAACATTCCTTTTTGCAACCACGATACACATTGCAACACAGTTCCAAGCCAAACAAGCCGATACGCAATTCAGCTTGTAAAAGAGTTGCAACCCAGCAAAGCGAATTCATTAACATCTATAAATCAAAATAATATTTGCCCACACACCCGTTCGTAATATCAACTTTTTACCTATATTTAGCCGACAAAAAATGAATACTAAAAAATGAATTTAAACATATTCAAACCTCGAAAAGCCTTAAACAAAGCTTTTCTAAAAGTCAAAGCACAACGAACAGAGATTGAGTTATTCAAAACGAACCTGATAAGTTTACTCGACACCATAAACGAAGACGAAACCGAAGAGTTCCACAAAAACCTTGTATCCAAATTTCTTACCGATACATACTATGGTTCAACACATTTCATAAATACAAAAGGAAGAAACGATCTTGTAATACATAACACGAACTCAGCCTCCAGTACCGTGGGTGTTATTGTGGAAGCTAAGAAGCCCACCAATAAGGCAGAAATGCTAAAACCCGAGAACATCAATACCAAAGCCTTTCATGAACTTGTTTTGTATTTTCTAAGAGAACGCATTACTGGAAAAAACAACGAAATAAAACAGCTCATTGCCACAAATATTTACGAATGGTATATTTTCGATGCCAGTGTATTTGAGAAAGAATTTGCACAAAACAAAAACCTTGTAAAGCAATTCACCGATTTTGAAGAAAAAAGATTGTCGGGCGATACTACTGATTTTTTCTATAAAAACATTGCTCAACCAGCAATAGAAGACATTAAACACGAGATTACGTTTACCCATTTCGACATTCGTCACTACGATAAGCCTCTCCGCAACAACGATAAGAATGACGATACCATTCTCATTGCATTATATAAACTCCTTTCGCCCGAACACCTTTTAAAACTTCCATTTGCAAACGATAGCAATAGTCTCGATAAATCTTTTTATTCCGAATTGTTGCACATCATCGGACTTACCGAAACCAAAGAAGGAAGCAAAAAACTAATACAACGCAAAAAGGAAGGCGAACGCAATTCTGGTTCACTCATCGAAAGTGCAATATTTCAACTCGAAAACCTCGATAAAATTTCTCGTCTCGAAAAGCCTTCACAATTTGGAGAAACTAATGAAGAACGGTTGTTTAACGTCGCTCTCGAATTAACAATCACCTGGATAAACCGGATACTGTTCCTTAAACTGCTCGAAGCTCAATTATTGAAATATCACAAAGGCGATACGTCGTTTGCATTCCTTAACCTCGAAAAAGTTAAAAACTTCGACGACCTCAACAATCTTTTCTTCTCCGTGTTGGCTCGTAAACCACAGGAACGAAACGAAGAAGTTAAAAAACTATTTGCCAACGTTCCATATCTCAACAGTTCACTGTTCGAACCTACCGAAATAGAACATTCTTGTTTATTCATCAGTCAGCTAAAAGACGGCAAACTACCTTTGCTTTCGTCAACCGTAATCAAAAACAACAACGGACAAAAACGCACTGGCGAGCTTGTTGCAATCGAATATATTTTCGAATTTCTCAATGCTTACGATTTTGCAAGCGAGGGCAGCGAAGAAATTCAGGAAGACAACAAAAGCCTTATAAACGCCTCGGTACTTGGGCTTATTTTCGAAAAGATAAACGGTTACAAAGACGGTTCGTTCTTTACTCCCGGTTTCATTACCATGTATATGTGCCGCGAAACCATTCGCCGTGCCGTAGTTCAAAAGTTCAACGAAACCAAAGGCTGGGATTGTGCCAACATCGACCAACTTTACGATAAAATAGACGACCGAAAAGAAGCAAACACAATAATAAACAGCCTAAAGATTTGCGATCCTGCCGTAGGTTCGGGTCACTTTCTAGTATCAGCCCTAAACGAAATTATCGCCATAAAAAGCGATCTCCGCATATTGCAAGACCACAGCGGAAAACGCCTGAAAGAATACAGCGTTGTTGTCGAAAATGACGAACTAATTGTAACCGACGAAGACGGCAAACTATTTGAGTATAACCCCAAAAACAAAGAAAGCCAACGCATACAAGAAACCTTGTTTCACGAAAAGCAAACCATCATCGAAAACTGTTTGTTTGGCGTTGACCTTAACCCCAATTCTGTAAAGATTTGTCGTCTTCGCCTTTGGATTGAACTTCTTAAAAACGCCTATTATAAGCAAGCCCTGCCAGGTTTTGAAAACCTAGCAGGTCTGAAGTCTCTTGAAACCCTTCCAAACATCGACATAAACATAAAATGCGGTAACTCACTCATAAGCCGTTTCAAACTTGATGTGAATTTGAAGCAAGCCGTTCGTGGTGCCGATTCACGGTTCAACCTATTCTCTTACCAGAATGCAGTAGCTGCATACAAAAACAGTACAGACAAGAAAACGAAAAAGGAGCTTGAGATACTTATTGACAAAGTAAAGTCGAATTATGTAACCGTTATACAGCAAAAGAATCCTCTCATGCAGAGATATTACAAACTTAAAAACGAGTACGATTACAAGTATCCCGAAAACGGTTTGTTTGCCCACGAACCCGAAGAAGATTATGGAGGGAACACCGCAAAACGTGAAGCCGAAAAACAAAAACTTGCACTCGAACTACAGGAGGTTATTACAAAACTTGAGGATGAAAAAACATTTTATGAACGTCACAATGCTTTTGAATGGCGTTTCGAGTTTCCCGAAGTATTGAATGATGACGGTGATTTTATTGGATTTGATGTTGTGATTGGAAATCCACCATATTTTATAATGACAAAACAAAATATGGATAAAATGTTGCTTAATACGTTAATCAATGAATATATTTCTGTCAAAAACTCAAGTTCTAAAAATATTTTTTCATTGTTCATTGAAAAAGGAATTACAATACTAAAAAAACAAGGACATCAATCATTCATTGTTCCAGAAGGTTTGTTTAATACAAGAAGTTATTCTGATTGTGTCACATTTATGAAACAGAATGGAATTGTTGAAAATATTACAACAATTGAGGGGATGGTTTTTGATGAAGCAAATACAGGTAATGTTTTATTTATTTTCGGTAAAAAATCAAACTCAGAAACACTTCGTTATCACTTTAATTTAAATAAAAAATTATCGATTGAATTAGAAACAGATTTATCTGTTATAAATAAAATTAAAGCAAGAAAAAACATACTTCCATTAAGTGAAGTCTGCACGTTATTTAAAGGAATGGTTGTTCAAGATAGAAAGCTTCATGTGTTTGATGAGTCAAAGACAAATTTAAATGATAAGTTTTTACTTGGAAATTGTATCTCAAAGTGGAAAATTAATACATCAAAATACACAGATTATAATTCTCTAACAATTATTGGAGGGACAAAGGTTAAATCAAAACATGACATTTCTCCACGAATATTAATAAGAAGAACTGGTGATTTTCTATGTTGTGCATATTTAGAAGAACCAGCATTAACTGAAAGTACACTTTATTCATGTTGGACAAAATCAAATGATTTTGATAACAAGTATATACTTTCATTGCTTCATTCAAAATTGTTTGATTATATTATAAAAAAAATAATGATAACTAATCAACAAGCATTTCCTCAAATTTTAATGACCGATATTGAAAGTTTACCAATAATTAAAATAAGTTTGTTGGAACAAGAAAACTTTATTCAAAAAACAACTGAAATTTTAAAAATAAAAAAACATAATTCTCTTAGTGAAACGACCGCTCTCGAATCCGAAATTGACCAACTTGTTTACAAACTTTATGGTTTAACAGAGGATGAAATAAAAATTGTGGAGGGGAAATGAAAGAAGTAGAACAAATATTTTGTTTAATAAAATTTGGAGAAAAAGAACATATTGAAAAATTATTAAAACAAGGCGAACTATACTTTAATACAGTTAGTACATTTTCTGAACTTAAAGATAAAGAACGTGGCGATGTAAATGAAGGAGCAGAATGGATTAAGAATGCTCAGGTAAAAAAAATAAAAGTAGAACATCCAACATTAGGATCACTTGAATTATTCCCAGCTACAAATCAATTATCTAAACTTGTTCAATACAATTTTTATTATTTATCATTTAGTTTGTATGCAATTACTCCGAGATGTTTTGAGGTAACAAATAAATTTCAAATAGATAATCGAATGCTTGAGTTCAATGATACAGCACTATTTATCAAAGAGCCTTATAAATTTATTAATTCCGTTGTTTCCAAGCTTAAAAAAGATGGAATTAAATATGAAGCTAATATTGTAACATATGATGATTTATGTCGAGAAGGGAGTTTAGAAATAACCCCTTTTACAAAGAAAATTGAACATCAACATCAAATGGAGTTTAGAATTATTATTGAGAATACGGATAATGAAGCTAAAGTTATTTCAATTGGTTCAATAGAAGATTATAGTGTTCTTTTAAGCTCAAAATCAATGATAGAAACTATTTGGGAAGCAAAATAAAATTATTTTGTTTCCTAGCTTTCTAATTTAACAGAGGCAGAAATAAAAATTGTGGAAGGAGACTAAAAGCCAGAAGGGCTTAAATATGAATAGCCACGGATGCAATCCGTGGAAAACAGAACCATAGCCACCAAACCCCGAATGGGGTTGAATAGAATAAAGAAGAACAACATGATAAAAAAACGAAATTGAATTTGATGACAAATATATATCATAGCTATTCAACCACTCCGTGGTTGGGGTATATTGAATGATATACAACCCCGCATTGCATGCAGGGCTATTCACATTGAATCCCTTTCGGGATTCGTATATAAAGATTGTTAAAGATTAGATCAACTTGTTTACCAACTTCATGATTTACCAGAGGAAGAAATTAAAATTGTGGAGGGGAAAAATTAAACCATGAAATCCCTTGGTTAGCATGAGGCTATTATTGGAATTGGTGATGAATGCCGTGGATGGTAGAGACGCAAAATTTTGCACTGGTGTCCGGAATAAATTATAAGATACGCCTGTAATAATTTAATATACAGCACTTAAAGTAGTATATTTTTACTCGGAACATATCAAAAACTTACTTTTGTAGAAAGTTACAAATTGTAAGCGATGAATAGTGGAACATATATTTTTAAACAAGTAAGCCAATTCTTACCCAAAGATTATTTTGAATATCTA